>Ga0123355_10014590_pt1 | contig 12296 bp, 11 predicted proteins | sample TergutEmb28metaG_3_FD_89872 | JGI IMG/M metagenome (GOLD analysis project Ga0123355, IMG submission 89872) | Embiratermes neotenicus P1 segment gut microbial communities from Petit-Saut dam, French Guiana - Emb289 P1 | ecosystem: Host-associated > Arthropoda: Insects > Digestive system > Gut ...
CTACTACTACTACTACTACTACTACTACTACTACTACTACTACTACTACTACTACTACCACCACCACCACCACCACCACCACCACCACCACCACCACCACCACCACCACCACCACCACCACCACTATGACCATTTCTACTGCCACTACTACTGCTGCTGCTGCTATTTCTGTTTTGTCACTTGTCATAATTAGGAAACCTGAAGGAAAGTGACTGCCTTGAAGACCTAGGCCTACATAAACTAAACTAAAACTAAACTCCGTGGCTTTAGTCCGCGAGCGAACCATACCGACAGAGCGGCCGCCGCCGGTAGGCGAAGTTAGTGCCAACTTTTGCGGATAGAGCCTACATAGGAGGATAATATTAATATTGATCTTTGAGAGGTAGGGTGAGAGGAGGAGACTGAATTCATGTGACTGAGGATGGGGACAAGTGGCAGGCTGTTGTGAACACAGTAAAGAAACTTTGGGTTCCGTAAAATGAAGGAAATTTCTTGACAAACTTATGAATTGGCAGGTTTCAAAGAGGACTCTGCTCCTTTTATTAGCATCACCAACACAGCTGTGACATTGGATTGGGGGGGGGGAAGGAAGATGTACAGGGTGTTGCTAGATAATATGAAATTGGATCTTGAAGGAATAAACAGGGAGGGTGTGGACTGGTTTCTTCTGCCTCAGGATTGGGGTCAATGGCAGGCTGTTGTGAGTATGGCAATGAATGTATGGTGGTATAAAGTGCAGGTAATGTCTCTACTAGCTTAGGACTTAGTGACTAGTCAAGAAGGACTCTGTGGATTTCATTGTCTTTGTGTAACCTGTACTATAAAAGAAGCTGAGCCAGACCTAAATTTTCAGGTCATATGGGATGTTATACTTTGCTGACATGTTGAAATGACATAACCTCATTTCTTAGATGACAGTAAAAATTATATTTTTTATGTGAAACATTTTTTGGTACATTTGTGAAATTTTGAAGTCATTATTAGTGTTGTCATGTACAACAGGAATTTTTATACTGAGGACATAGATTTGATTAAAATTACACAAAAATATTCAGGCATGTTACATGAAGACATGAGCATGTTTTATGTTATTAACAGTGACACAGGGTGGTTTTTTTTTTAAACTTTGAGACTAACTAAGATGTAAGTTCTGTACTCATTTGTGTGTGTGCGTGTGTATGGTTGTGGTTTCCATCTTAATCCTAATTTATCATAGCTTGGTTACTTGTATTGCTTTTATATTCCCATGTATTTTTCAGCTGATTATTTTTGAGTGTGCATGGTATATAGTGTACCATTTTGAATGTGGCAAACTATTCTTGTTAACCCTTTGGTGCCAGATGTGAAGCAGGCTGGAATTTAAATTGGGGCTACATAATGAAGGTCATTAGAGGCTATTGAATATACATGTCATTCAGCATTTTGAGCATCACAATTCTTGATGGGTGTACCTGACTTTAGGTGTTAGACTGTGTTGGGAACAAGTTCCTTTTGCTACAACATGTCTTGCAAACATTTTTATAATGTTTTATTAACCCTTTTACACCAGAATTAAATCCCTCTGAGCAACGCTGCCTGCCAGAATTTTTTTACTGGGGATTTTAAATTTTAATGCTTACTCTTAGGGAAAAAACATATCTCATAGACTTTTCCTTCAGATTTAATGAAATAAAATTTTGCTGTCTGCTTATGAATTGGTTAATCCGGGAAAAAGTATTCACCTATTTTTATGGTAAATTTAGGCCTGTGAATCACATGCATTATATAAAATGTGGTGTAAATAGTTTATTACTCACATAATTCTGGCTGCTGCATAAGGTCTGTGGCACCTTGGATCACTGTTTTATCACGACACACATTATTCACAAAGAGGGCGATATATTACAAATTTACTTTTGTGTGATATTCCACGAAACAGGGCACCACTCACAGGCCCACATCACATGTCGCACTGTGTGCCCATTCTCTGTCTGTGAGTAGAACACAGACGGCAGCACAGTCAGGTTCACTCGCCAATGTTTGTTATGGCAACTTCTGCTGAGGCTTGTCGTCGTCACTGCTGCCGTCATCATCGTTGTTCTTATTCTTCCTCAAACTAGTCTTCAACATAGCCTCCGCACCTAATTCCGAGGCAGTGTCAGCAACCAGAATTTTGCTGATGACTCCCTCCTGAAGTTTTATTTTTTCCCCAGCCATGGCTGTGAGACCTACAATCATCTGCCTTGTTTACACCATACAAGACTGGTCAGAGTTGCAGAAACATTATACCTCTAAAGATACGAACATCTTCTACAGTGAGAGCAAAACAGATCTAAAGCTATGATTTAACTGCGTGTGAATTTACAGCTATTTGAGGGTGCCCAAGACATTTTTAGCAGATCGACACCAGTGTGTTTCATGTTACTACCCCACAACCCCTACAGATTACCCCAGCACTGCAAGAGGAAGGTCTGTGGGCCATTCTGTAGCTGTAAACATCGATATTTGTGGGTATCTCCCGTTTTTGTCTGAATTATATGGGTACAGTATGCCACTGACAACCTTTCTGGTCATGAAAGAGTTTTTGTTTCATAGGCTGGTGTTGATATTTCAACCCTCAGTGAACTCCAGAGCGAGTGATAATCAAAGCAAGCAGTGTCAGAACCATATTAGTCAGCTGGGAAAAATGCACAGTTACAAAGTGTCTACATATATATCAGTGCTTGTGGAGGGGTGTAGGAGGTGGAGGGGAACATTCTGGCTCCTGAATGAAAACCTGACCTTCAAGGGTCCTGAAGCATATAAAGCCACAGCAGTTAACCGAATAGGAGTGAACAAAATTTCTCCAAACTTCGACACACTGTTTGAAACGTATATATAAGTCATTTGGCTATTTAAAAGGCTCACTGCGTCTTGTACTTATAAGTTGTTTAGCGTTAAAGGGTTAACTACTGTACAAGTACTCCTTGATATAATGGTGTTCCAAAATCAATTTGCATAGGGTGAAATTGCATAAATCAAATCCAGTTTGCCTGTAAAAGTGGCATTATCTCTTGTTATGTTACTCTGAAACCTCAGGAAACATATCCTCTCTCCATTAGAATAGAATAATAATCAGGTTTGAGCCCTTCCGGGCCTGATGCACCTAGGCCTTAAGATAGGCCCTTTGTGCCCTATATTCTATATTAAGTTAAAAGGAGCCCTGTTCCTGCAACAAAGTTCCAGATGGCATCCCATACCTATTTCCCAATTATCTTCGGGTCCAAAAGAAGGAACCCAGGTATAAATATCGAAGTTACTATGTATAGTTGCCTTCTACAGGAGTTCCACCTAACTGGAGCCCTCCGTAGAATCCTTACTGGAGTCCCCTATTGCGGAGCTCTCCTTAAACTCTGAATTACTCTCAATCTCAGAGTTTTTACTGAAGTCCCCTATTGCAGAGCTCTCCTTAGATTCTGAGTTATTCTCATCTCGATCCTGTAGGATCTGGGGAAACATTTGGCCCACCAAGCAGAGCCCCTATGCTTGGCAAGGCTAAATAGAATTTGGAGGTTGCCCGGTATTCCAGAGGGTGCCATTGAAGACAGACTCACCCACTGCCATTCATCCCTTAGGCACAGCACTCACACTGTTGGATTGGGGATTGTTTTTTAAAGGTTTACTCCTTTAGATCCGCTGTCTTCTGCGCAACAGGGTCACCACTCATAGGATGTGGCTTTTCACCATGCACGGATGGTCTTGGACAGAGAGAGGCTATAATCCGCATCTACCACCCCTGGAGAATAGCTAGAGCCCCCTCAGGCCAGCAGTGTCGTCCTCGGCAACCTAGTGACCCTGGTACGGCCCGCCAACTCCCTTTGACCCCTCCTCTCTCCATTATGTACTAAGGAAATACACTCACCAACCATATGGTAGATGGTTTGTTGAAGAGATGTCTGGTTAGTATACTTCGTCAGTGAGTTGTAGGGGTAGGTGTTACAGAAGACTCAACCAATGTAGGGTCATCATAGTCTGCTGAAAATGTAGAAGCAGATTGTAGCAGTGGCAGAGAAGGAATTTAGTTTTAAAGGTAAAGGTCTGCCCATAACTTGCCATGAAGGACAGCTGGTAGAGATATGGGTCTACTCATTCTTAACCTTGGCTCTAGATGGGGTTGGGTGGTCTGTGTTATGTCCCTGCCACCTTATCCCTGGAACAGAGCCGAAGTACCCATTGTACAAGAGGCTGGAGGGGCCCAAGAACTGGTCTGGATGGGTGTAGAGAAGAGAAAGTCTCTTGCGCTCACCATGGTTTGAACCCCGAACTGTCCTGGCTGTAGTGATTTTCCGTAATGATTATGCCACGGGGATTTAATTGTTCAAATTAGACCTCAGCAGTAGAGCATTGCACGTTTACATTGCAGAGCCATTAGACTTGATAACATATCACTTGAGGTATTTGGTGGGACAGACATCTCCAAGTTGATTCAGGCTAAATATGCATTACACATAATGAATGAAAAACATGTTGTGTAATGTGACTGCATCAGAACCAATCAAGGCCTTGTCTTCTCCAATCCACACCAATTGAAAAATGGAAGGTTACTGTTCATATTGCTGTTGTGGGAAAGTGCGTGTCAACCCCTACGGCATGACTCCACTCCCCTCACCTTCCCACATTTGTCAGTGACTGCTTGTAAAGAAATTACACTTTTCAAAAAATATGTCATAGTGTACATAAGCGAAATTGCATTTATTGAGCTCTCATGTATACTTTCATGCATGCAAGAAGTTGTTGTTGTTATGTTATGTGGCAATGTTTTTTCCATTCCTACTGTTCTGCTTATGCATGTAACATCTAATACATTTTCCTTAACCAGAAGCTAGCACTACCCAAGTAAGCTATTTGCACTTGTGAGATTTATTTTTCTTTGTATGAAGATAAGTGTATTTATTACGACAAGTTACAAATTATGTTACTCAGTGGATAGCACTGCTGCTTCATATTATAGAGGCCCTGGATTTAAATCTTGGCCCAGAGACACCCTTTCATGAAGTTTTTGTAATTTTTCTCCAACCCGCCAGGCAAATTCTAAAGCAGTACAACCATTCCCCGACTTACATAAGGATTGCATTCCACAGAACTTTACACAAGTCAGATTTTAAATAAGTCAGAATTTCCATTTATTCAATTCAATTTTTTTATCTCACATGCAGGAAAAATTACAGAAGTGTGCTTCGAAATGTATAATAACAAGATTAAGACAACACCATCTACATATTTTTTCCGTTCTAGTCCGGTCCATCACTCATTGTCTATGGGATACAAAATATGTTTCCACAACTTTTTTAAGTTTGCACCAGCTGACAGAAATTTATGTACAGTCACATTAACTTAAGTCGGGAAGTTACTGTACTTCAGATGAAGTAGTTATGACTTCCTTTGTTCCTTCCTACCTTCCTTCGAATTCACTTGTTATATGTTGCATCTATCAAAGCTTTGTGATCTGAGATACTGAAAGTGTTAAAAAAATGAAGAATAATTAAAGTTAGTAAAAGTCATAGTGAGCTGAAAGTCCTCCTTTTTTAGCGTGCATGATAATGATAAAAAATGTAGATAGGCTTTTGATCAGGAAGCCTAAAAGGAAAGACATTGCAAATATGGGATAGTAATATTAAAGCGGGTCTTAAGGAAGTAGGGTGGTGGGATGTGACTTGGATGCATTGTGCCATACCACTCAAATTTTTGTTTCTGGAAACTCCATTCCCCTACCTTACTGCTTTATTAAATGAGTGCATCTTATGGTTCTTCCAGTCATGTTTGTCTCCATTTCTTATTGCAGTAGTTTGTAATGTGTCAGCTGTACATATTTGTGTTGGTATGAAGTGTCTTTTTATGAGTATTCAATATGTAAGGTTTCATGGTATATAAAAATTAAGTGAAAAATCTTTACATTGTGAATATGTGTGTGGGGAATCAGAAAGTTACCAGAATGGAGGCATAATTTATAGTAAAAAGGATATTTATGAAACCCAAATTAGTCACCCTTGAAGCACTGCCATTTTTTGTACGCACTAACTCCAGTGGCACTGCCATTGCTAAGAAGCGCCTCTGATGTCCCCTTCTGGTATGGCAATATGTCCTGCTCTTGTTTTACATTGAATTTTTCTTACAGACAAAAAAACAGTGACCTTAGAGCCCAATCTTGATTCTTGGGAAGAGCCAAAAGTTGCATGAGTGACATCTGGGGAAAATGGTGGCTAGGGTGTGGTTGCATTTTGGCTCTTCACCAAAACTGTTGCACTGCAAGGCACATATGTCAGGCCACATTGTAATGGAGCAGAAGTCAACTGTTTTTCCATTGTTGCAGTGTTCTGAACGTATCCATATTAGATGCCAGTTTTGTTTGCTCTCTGTTCAGTCACACATTGATTTGATGTCATGATTGTGCAGACTGTGGCCTGATTTTTTTTGTTCCTTTACATTGGCATGCCACTGTACTCCCTGTCGTCTAGTGATTCTTGACCTTTGTACTGGTTTTACATGGCAGATTAAAAAAATCATTACCACAATAGATTGCATTGAGACTTACAATTTCTGTTGTTGATATGCATGGTTTGCTAAAGAAATTTGTGCATAGTTGCTGTTCAAACTCAGACACAGTAATTAGCACTGGTGACACATTTCCACTCCATGGGTGAATGGTGCACACTATCATGTCTCAGCCCAAACTTAATATTATACATCTGTGCAGTTGGAAGTATACAGACAAGGTTTATTGCAACTTATTGCAGTGGTGTGTATCAGTATACAAATATAAAAGTTATTCCAATGTGTTTTCATCTGATGCACGTAGTCATCATGAGGGAGTACACATTAAGGTCATATTTAGTTAAGAGTATATATAACATTTTCCAAGGTAAAGGTAAAATGTATATTCAAGAGTAAATTATGGCATCTTCATATGCAGTAGGCAAACACGTATTAAAATATATAATATTAAATGTACCAAATTCTGGTAATAAAAATTGTTTGCATCCAGGCATTTTCTTTCTAAATAGAAAGTCTGGCAAGTTGGAGTGAGAAAAAGTATTAAAAATGATTGAAAATTTGCAGAATGTGAAGCCACTTAATTTAAAAGTAATGTGAGACTTAACGGTGTGTACAGTGTTGTTTTATTAATTTTTATTAATTGAAGTCTGTATATTTTATATTGTGTATTTTATGCATGATTGCTTAATGCATAAGAAGATATGTAAATTTACTCTTGAGTGTACATTTTACCTTGACTTTGGAGAATGTTATATATTCTTAACTAAATATGACCTGTGTGTGTACTCCCTGATGATGGCTAAGTGTATCAGATTTTATTAATACTGACAAGTGCAGTAAGTTGGAATAAGTCTTAACTCTATGTATCAGCCACTTCTGACTTGCTGCACAGGTAGTGCAGATTCTATACCTGCCATTCTTTAACAGGAAGCATGGACATCTTGATATGACTGAATTCTGGAAGCCTTGGTGTCCCCTTCACCCCACCCCCATATCTCATTTATCCTATGGAAGTATAATTTTTCAACATAATCCCCATGCATGTTGGTGCATTTGTCCCATTTTGCAATGAGCATACAAAGTATGTTGTGATAGAACTTGGGCTCCTCTGTTCACAGTCCTCCACACACAGGCAATTCTGCTTCCTTATTGTGGAATTGGTGACTTCCCAAGTGTTATTTGAGTAGCCAAACAAATTCTACCACTGATGCTGCATTCACATGCATCCTTTTTGTGCTGGTCTGATGGGTATGATCAACGTCATGGAAGTCTGACAGTTTTCCTACATGCTCCACCAGCATACATCTCTACCAGTTGGCGGTGAATTTTAATAGGGGCCTTCAGTTGATATAGGTTTATTATCAGATTGCATTTCTTCATGACTTAAAGGATGCCATGGCATTCAGGGTACTGAGTTTAGTGACGTGAGAGGGGTCATAGGATTTTGAATGCTGTGCAGGCTTTGTAGTCAGTTTGTGGCTTGAAGACTGCAAGCCAAGTAAGTGAGAATAACTGGTAATCTGGATTCATGATTAACGCAGTTTTGTACAGTGTAGCATAGTGTTTGGATGATACAATTTGTGAGATAAAGAATGCTAACTGTGAAAAACTTACTTTTTTTTTACCATGGTGTCAGGGCCTTTTCTTCTGTGCCTTCATGAAAGCTTAGTGTAACTAATTGAGGTTTTTGTTTGATGCTTGCTTCAGAAAGATTTATTCATAATTTGTTGAGTTAACATGAAGCCATGTATGCTTTACATACAATATAGCATAGATACCAGCACTTTTGTATGGAACAAATTCATTATAGGAGATATGTACATTATTTTCTCAATTTCAGTGCTGTGATTTTAAAAGCAGGTCATAACACATTTTTGTGTACATTATTTTGTTTTGTGCTGTAAGACAGGAACAAGATTATTTTGTCAGTTTTTGTATGTACAAAATTGATGCTGAAATTAGGGTTCAGGTTTGCAGCTTCAAGTAGGTAACTGTGTTCATCACGTTAGACTGAGAAGTAAATAAACGGCTTATATTTTTCTGAATTTACGAATGTTTTTAACATTTTTAACTTCGTAGTACAGTGATTGCTTGCCTGCCTGCCTTCTTGCCTGCTTACCTGCTTGCTTTCTTGCTTGCTTGCCTGTTAGGTATCATACTGATTAATTAGATTTAAATATTACAGTGATGCGTGAGAGGAGAAATGAATGTAATTCATTGCCAAAGATCTAAGGTTCTGTCTGTACAACTTTTATAACAGTTCATTTCTCCTTCTTTCAGAAACGATCTGATTAAATACAGCCTTGTAGTGTCATTTTAACCTTGAAACATTAACTCGTGTTTAATTAAACACCAAAATACAGGATTTTGGCAGGAATATAGTATGTGCATTTAACATAATATGCACTTTGCCATTAATCCCTGTATGTCACTGATAACCATCTACAGAAGGCAGTGCCACAAAATTTTTTTTATGGTCTATCACAGTTGAATTTGGCAGATTAAGTATTCACATAAATATTCCACACGGGAACTCACCAGAGTTCAGAGTATTTACAGGTAAATAACCATTGCAACCAACACAGTGAAATGGCAGCAGCACTTTCATGGTTATAAGTGATATGATTAAGTGAAATTCACAGTATTTTATTTCGTGCATAATTTTCCCTCGTGTATACACATGTGAGGAGGAATTGGTGAGATTTTATTTCTTGCCCTTAACGTAATTCTTGCAGTGGCATTTTCAGTCTTCCAATTTGGGACATACACTGTGTGCATGTAGGGTCATGTGCATGTGTGTCTTTCGTTTGTCCACCTCATTTTGAGATGAAAATGCTGGGGTAGAATCACACTCACTCACTCACTCACTCACTCCTAATTACTTCAAACCCATCATTTACCAGTCATCTTACCGTCACACCGACCACATTGTAAAACCAAACTGCTGGTAACACTGATTAAAGAGTTCATTAATGTTGTTAATGGCTGTACAGTAAATCATTTGGTGTTTTAGCTGTGAAATGAAGTGTAAATTTATAGTAATCTATTTGATAGTGTTTTCAGATGGTCTAAGTACCCGCTTTTCCTTCTGCCCCACACAACAAACTCCCTTTCTGTTGTAGAGGAAACCTTAAGATAAAATGTCAGGCAAAACTGTTTGATTAAACAAAATATTCATGGTAAATTATGTAAACTATTTATAAAATGCTTTACTGTAAAATTTTCTACTGCAAAGATTATTTATTTATTAACGCGAGACCTAGTTATGCTAAATATGAAGTAACTGCATTAAATACGTCAACAGTTTGTAAAGGCCATTCCAATATAGGATGTTTATTATACTCAGGAGGTAGCTGATTGCACCTTACTGGTTGTGATTGATCGTCGTCATTCTACTATATCGACTTATATGAAACACTATATTTAAGACATGTTTTAACTATGTGTGTTTTATGTTGTGGTGTAAAACGTTCAGTAGCTTGCTTACCAGGATGGAAAACCCCTGAAGCTGATGAAATTTGATCCAGCATATATTGGGTGGTGAAATATTTAATTAATATGAATTAACATATTGTATGAGATTAGCTTTGCTGAATTAATGCATGAATGATGGGTTCAATGGTAATAATAATGAAATATGAAGTTACAGTAGGTGAGTTGTCGTGGAATTTCTTTACAAGATGAAAGTAAAGGTAAAGTTCACCATATAAATTGCCATGAAGGAAGAGGGGGAGTAGAGGTATAGCTCTATTCATTCTTTAACCTTAGCATAACAGAATTTCGTAGCATATTAAAATTGGGATTATAGAACCCTTACAGATTGTGTTTGTACAGATGGTAGTGAAGACTTGGAGCTTGTACACTAGTACAGCTGTGCATAGGAATCTAAAGGTCATGTTACACTTGACAGTGGGTTACAAGTGGAGTATTTTACTCCTTGTGTTTGTGTTGTCCATTGGCATTAACATAACCCACCTTGCATGAAATGTTGTGTTTATTGCCCCTGAAAAACTAACAAAAAGCAAATGACACTCAGCACACATGGCACAGTATGAATAAAGTTTGTCATTCATTTCAACCACTTTGCCTGAAGGTTTTGCTCCCTATAAGCAGGGATGGTATACTGTAACTGGAGCTTAGGTATGGAGGGAGATAGGAATGTATAGACGTATTCCAGAAATGATGTCAGTACTAGGCAGAATGGTAAATACATGAAGGTGAACTAAATTTTGCACCCTCAGGACATGGATGGGTTCTCAATCTCAATGCTGGATGAGTATGAGTCCTTGTGTGAGGAAGCACCACGCTTCTTGACAAGTGCTTCCACCCAGACAGCTGCCCAGCAACCTTCACGGAAAATCAAGCCAATCAAACATCCAGCTCTCAAACTGAAGACCCCGATAGCCTATCAGAAAGACACAGACCTTAGTGTCATACCAATTCAGAGGGATGGAATGGGTAAGTTCAAGCTCAGTCAGTTGGGTGGGTTTATACAAGAGGGAAAAGTAATTCTTTCCAGTGCATGCTGTTGATATTTTTGTAATTAGGTTTTTATAAAAGTATGTGGGGAACAGTTTCTGTAAATGTGAAATTGGCTCTTAACCAGGAATTGGTGTGGTAATGGTTTGATCTCTCGTAAGTGAAATGTTTAAATATATGCCTCTAAAAATTGCAAGTGTTGAAAAATTGTACAGTTTAAACGAAGGGCTAATCTTCTAGATGATTTTTTTCCCCTTTTGGACCTGCTTGAGTTAGCTTTGCAGTGTGTCTGTGTGGCCAACCATTTTGTGTTGAAGTGCTTGCTTTCAATGTTTGGTGCTGGCTTATGCTGTGTTTTTGTTCTACTTCGCTGCTTTTCAGTTTGCTGCCTTTCCCATGTAGATTGCACACTGTGTTCCAGTTTTTATGAAGAGTTAAGACATACTGACTAATGCATAATAAAAGGCTGTATTGTGATACGTGTGCTGATACCCAGCCCATTTCTTGCCAAAAATAGTTCAGATGTGGGATGACTTATGATTCCCCCCCCTCACATTTCATTCATGTGTTTGAGTAGTTACTGCTTCAAATTTAGCATTATGATAGGTCTGTGTCCAGTATTTGTTGAATCTTGACAGGCATTGTTGTATTTGTACTATACATTTTACAGTGAAGCTGTTGAGATCATAGTGTATTGATGTCCAGAGTTTTATTTTTGTTCCCATGCAGTTTTATGACAGGTGAAATATCCTATTAATAAGGTTCAGAGGCAGACTTGTGGCTTTTATCAGTTTTGATGTTGGTCATGTATTTTTTAATGCATTTAATGTGGCATACAAAATGAACACAGTCTGAGGAGAGTAAAACTGTTTTCTTCTTTGCATTTAAATTAATTCATCATCCGACCCCCAGCCTAGTCATTGTACTAGCTGAGCTGTCCCAGTTTCCATCTGTAAATGTACGGTTCACAAAAGTATGGGATGCCATCCACAGGTGGGAACACATATTTGTGTATGTTGGGACATTGCATCCCCCCCCCCCAATACTGTAGCATATTTCATGCCACCTTGAATTACAGTCAGTTTCACAGTTAATTACACCGCTTCATTTAGCAGGGTTTTAGGTTTTAGGTTTTTTGTGGGTGGGGGGTGGTGTGGTGTGGTCAGATATACAGGGTGTCCAAGGAGGAATGTGCCAGACTTCGGGAGAGTGTTCCTTATGTTAAACTATACCGATATAACCCAAAACACCTATGTCCAAAGTTGAACGGTTATGGAGATAATGGCCAGAGAAGTTTGAAACTTTGA
>Ga0123355_10014591_pt1 | contig 12296 bp, 6 predicted proteins | sample TergutEmb28metaG_3_FD_89872 | JGI IMG/M metagenome (GOLD analysis project Ga0123355, IMG submission 89872) | Embiratermes neotenicus P1 segment gut microbial communities from Petit-Saut dam, French Guiana - Emb289 P1 | ecosystem: Host-associated > Arthropoda: Insects > Digestive system > Gut ...
GGGTGGGGGGGGGGGGGGGGGGGGGGGGGGGGGGGGGGGGGGGGGATTTTCTTTTACGACAGATGCTGACAGGCATTGCAGTTGTATTCTATAAGCCGAAAAGCAGACACTCGAACGGGAACCATTTTCTTTATTTTACAATCCAAACGTCTCTGCGCGGTAAAGTAACATACCATGAATTGCGATATTAACCAGCTATTTCGAATTCTCCCCCCTGGTGTCTATGGGTTTCGGTGTTTTCAAACAGCATTTTATATGACTAGGAGTGTGGTTATGTGTTCTCTGTGAAGTCTTGTTTTTATTGATTAAAATGTTTTAATGTCATATGCGTATCTTTTGATATCGTATTCCTTTTTAATACTGCCAAAAACCTGCGGTAAACCAAACCAGAAGTTCTTTTTATATTCTATTTCGTTCTTGCGTTCTTTTATTTAGTGACACCAGCATCGACATTGACGTCTCCCTTCCGTTCGTCATTGTCATAATTTTATTTTTAAGTATTATTTATTTTGAAGTTTATTTTACTGTTTCACTGTGGAAACGGCTGCTTTTGGTTTGTGTAACTGGCCCAATAGTAACGCATACGATTTCATAACATATAATGAACACAATCATATACGTCAGCACTACTTATCTATTAAAACATAGGCTACATGTTTCGACCGAACGTTAGGTCATCTTCAGGCCTGCGGCAGACTAAGTAACTGGTGCTGTGTGTGTATTGGGATCCCAATACACACAGAGCACCAATGACTTTGTCTGCCGCAGGCCTGAGGATGACCTAACGTTGGGTCGAAACATGTAGCCTATGTTTTAATAGATAAGTAGTGCTGACGTATATGCTTGTGTTCATTATATGTTCATTCTAGCACTTCGTGATGCCATCTTTCAAGTTGATTTCATAAAAAATGAAGAAGGCCAAATGTAATGTTAATAGGACCTGCACATTTTTGCTCGAATAAAATAAATTCGGCATCCAATCTCGTTCCTTTCTACCTTCTTTATCGCTTCGTTGCACTCTATAAGCTCTAAATTCAGAATGGATTACAAAACACACAAAAAAGTACTTTCCAAAGGGCATTTTTTTGCGGATTGCCCACTTAACTGACCTTAATCCGGGAAAGGCCGAGCGTATTGTTTCGCAGTCAGTCTGTATTGTGTACCAAGCATTGCGTTAAGCTGTGATTTATATTGTCGACATATCTGTCAAAGAAGAAAGACCTCGTATGGAGATATAAAGTACTTTAACATGTATTCTCTTAAACTTTTCTTATGTATAGAAATTTTTCGCATAAACATTGTGTACCTCTTTTGATGCCGGCAATCGCAGCAAGCGGACGACAAGAAAATTACATACAGAAATTATTAGTCCTATCGTGCCTTTACGAGGCCACGCGGTGGCGCAGTTAGTTGAGGCACTGCGCTACAAGATGACAGGAAATATATTTTTTTTATTTTTCATCATCATATTCTCTCCAAGACACAAGAAGCCTTCACGTCTTGTCTTCAGGTTTTCATTACTCTCTTCGACGTTCAGTATTTTAACTTCTTTTGTACAGGAAAGCTTGTTTCAGACAAATTTATAATCAACAACTTACTGCCTTTGTTTACAGCAGATATGTTACAAGTATAGGCCGAAATAAAGCCGATTCCGGTGGCCGTGCGGTCTATGTCGTAGGTCGGCGGCCGCTTGATTACTGGGACTGCGGGTCCGAATCCCGAATTCGTCTCTTGTGGGTGTTGTATAGGTAGTAGCCTCTGCGACGGGCTAATCACGTGTGTGTGTGTGTGTCTAGTTGCAGTGTGACCTAGAAACCGCAATAAAAGGCTACATAGGCCCGAATTGGGCTGTTACGCCACAGACAACAAAAATATGCCTAGACAGCAGACATTCTGAACCACCATTACTTCTGATATTCTCTCACAGTTTTCATGCTGTCGTGGAAAATAATTTAGCCATAGGTAAGTTTCGACCAGTCAGAGGACATCTGAAATCGACTACGTTCCTTCAAGGTGCTTCTGGTAACACTACTTTATACATACAAATATCTAAGCATGAAACGGACATAATAACCATGCAATTCCCAATTTGATATATTTCTCTTTTAATACCCTTTGATTTGCAGACCCATTTCTTGTTTTCCCCTAAATCTTTCACAAATCCGTACTGTTCGTGCCACTGACCACGTTATCCTGCTCACTGACGGTACATGAGTTAATGTATGCAGCCCATGAGCCCGGTGAGCTCCCATATCTGTTACACAGAGGTCGCCTTTGTTGCACTGAGCTATGGGCTTCAAATGAGAAAACAGATCAAAGAGTTAATGCAGACACCAGACCAGATTCCAGTAGGAACAGAAACGTGCCCAGAAATCCAATAGAATATGGAATTACAGCATTAGAGAGTTCCATGTTAAATTTCTAGAATATATAGACACGAAAATAAATGGCGAAATTAATTTATGATGTGCTGATAGAGTATTACAATTGTAAAGGAAGAAACAAATACGGCAAGTGTTTATCATTTGAATAAGACTGTGTGTAATGGACATCGTTTGAGAACGAGATTACAAGGAAAATGAAATATCAGAGGAAATGACTAAATATTAACGCAATTTTAACCTTTTACTATTTGCACCCGTGAGGATCATTCGCATGTAGAAACAATGAAATATTTAATATACAAAAATTTATTTATATATCCGAAACTTTAAAGCACTTCTCGACAAACAACGTTTGATGTTGTCAGTTGATCGTTTTCTGTACTTTGTCAGTGCACGGCAATACGGGTAATAGCGACGCTTTCACATGAAGAGGATCTGGAAGATACCACATGCAGCTTGGTATTGGGGGGGGGGACAGGCTAGTGTGGATATATTGCAGCACAGTTAAGCCTCTGCTTTCGCGCCTTGTTGATTGTCATAGAAAACGCGAGTTTGATAGGAAATTGTGTTCCAGCACAGTTTAAAAGGAATGGTAGGATCTGATGGACATAACTGATTCTGGGTATAAGGATAGTTTTTCTCCAACAAATATATTCTACTGTTACGCAGTGTTCGTACAAGCCTCTTACGATTAGGTGCTGACACCACCGGAGGCCAAGGGAAGCTAATACATTTCATGCACTGCCCATGGTTTCATGTAGAGGCAGCAATATCAAATTTAACGTTAGAATTTTTTAAATTTTTTTGAGAAGATATCAACAAAAAGGAGATTGATATCAGTGACGAATCATAAGCTGTATTAAAACGTCTTCCTTTAAAAAAAAACATTCGCTAGTTACAGTAGATCATGACGTGACAAACAAACCTTACCGTGCTAATATATTATTATTATTATTATTATTATTATTACAATCGAATATATATTTAACACAGTTGTGGGTGATATCGACAAAAAATTCTTTTAGAACAATGTACCACTGAAATGTCAATTATATTAATTTCTCCTACATATTTTCAGCCTGTACATTATGACGGAACACGTCGGGGCAGCTCGAGAACGAAAAATGTTTTCCGAATATGGTTATAGCTGACGGTCCTTTTATTCATCTGTTTAGTCTACCTGGAATGTCACAAACATGGAGGCAGCGAGCCCTCTACGAAACGTTGGTGCCAATATTACCAATCTACACAGCGTCATACTTTATATAAATTGAATATTCATCAGTGCCACAGTTCGCACCTCAAAAGTCGCGCATTATATTTGTAGATTCAAACAGCTCTACTTCGGTAATCATTCAGAATTAGAAATATTTTGATATGCAGTTTTCCCCTACAATGACCAATACTATCACCTCCCCCCCCCCAAATGACATTTTCTCATGAATCACTAGTATTTCAGTATTTTGTAAGTCATTAATTGTTGTACATCGTGTATAATAATTAACTTTCAATGCACGTTAAGTGATGTTCAAATTAATGCTGATTTTTTGATCCTAACATTCGTAATACAGATCTCAATGCCTGTCAGCTGCAATAACAGTACTGATATTTTGGTTTCTATACAAGATACGGAATCTACTGACGAGCAAAGCAATTATCAGATTTTCAGTGGTGGTTACGATGGCAGTTAATAATAATGACAACAAATAATTTCATTACCGCTGTAACCATTCTCTAAATTGTAGCCTCGTATACATGTGTAGGCCTATGTATGTAATATATGCGTAGGCCTATGTATGTATGTACTTACTTACATATTTAAACTAGCATAAATCAGAAATAACATTAAAACCAATAAACAGCACTCTTTCCGTCTCGTACCTAGGCAGCATTCTTGTTAAGGGGATATGAACAAAGCAGGGAAGTTAGCAGCAGTTCACTTGGTACGAACAAAGATGATTTCTATTGAATGCAGACAGGATATATTATACGGTTAATGAAGAAGAGCTCCTTCTCTCGCACAAAAACGACCCGCTGAAGACGCGCTGCATGCTCTGCGATGTAATACGCAACTCTTCTAACAGCGGCCCTCTCATTAATGATTAAATAAATTACACTTTTTTGTACCTACCAGGTTCGTTCGCGTTTTAAGCGACCCAGACATTCTGCGAGTCTGAATAAACGAGCTGGTAAGCTGCGCACGAGGAAGGGGGAGACCAGGAGTGATAATGTGCCGTATTTAAGGTTGGGGAAAGGACAAAGAATTGATCACTACATCGCAGGTTGAAACAAGAAATCATGTGGTTTAGATACAACGATGTTAGTGAAATCTCATAACGTTGTAGAAATTTACTGTTATTCTCTTCCCTTTGCTTACAGCCTGCGGGGTTGTGGTCAATTAGAACACGAAACAAAATTACACAATATTTTGTAGCTCATAGGGAAACCATACGGAGCTTGGAAAACTGCAGAAAATTCATTACGTAAATAAGAATGGTTTGAAGAACAATCCGGTTTGAATACTGTTATACACAAAACTGTGCGCGAAATTATAAAAGATACCCCACAGAAGTGTATCGGATTGCACCATGTTCTCACTTAACACTTTAGAGACGAAAAGAAACCTGAATTGTATAGGAAGGTTCAGTCCGTACCGCGCAGTAATCACTCTACTCCTCGGTTATAAAAACCGGTCAGTCAATGCTGCATAAGGAAATAATCGCTATTTGTTCTGAGATAAATAGAAACACATAAAAAGCTGTGTGTGCAGAATGTAGGATTTTTCAACGTTAAACTTGGTGATACATACTGTAACCACTTGGATTCCAAAGGTTAATGTTTCGGCAGCGAATTAAGACAGTAAAAGAACTGAGCTGCAGGCGAAACGTCTCACTCTGACTCACAGAAATAAGTCAGTCATTCTTTTCGCCAGATAATCGCAGCAATGTCCAGCCTGGAGATGCTGATGTCAAATTCTAAACACATGCTACATATGCAGTCACTGATGAAATCAAGAAATATGGACACGGAGTTCGCTGCGACACGTAACAGAGACAAGATAGTAGTCGGAGGATCTGAAGGAACAGATTCCACAGGACACACAGGCAGAAACGGGTGGATAATGTATCTTAATGACACTGTAACTCACAGAGTTTATGTACATGGCGCTCAGCGATAGCTAAATGTGTATGGCACATTGGTGGAATTATGATGAAAAGGAAAAACAGAAGCGTTCGGAGAAAACCCCGTCCCAGTGCCACTTCGTCTACCATAAATATCATACGGAGCGGCCTGGAATAGAACTCAGGTCCCCACAGCGACAGACCGGCGACCAACCGCCTGAGATAAGGCACGGCCCTCAAGATAATTTGAAAATGATTTTAAAGAAATAGAATTTAAATTTATCGATCCTGGTGGCCGTACGGTCTAAGAGTAGCTCTGTACCCGCATGCTTCATTGCTGGTATCGAGGATTTGAATCCCGGTGAGGAAATGGTTGCCCGTCTCTCGTGTTTGTTGTGTAGATAGCAGCCCCTGCGACGAGCTGATCACTCATTCAAAGGAGTCTTACGGATTAAATGTGTGTCTAACTATGCGATCTACAAACCTCAACGAGGAAGCCTGTGCCCGAGTTGAATTGTAGACAGACAGACAGACACACACACACACACACACACACACAGAACTGAAAGATCTCACTTGGACAGAGCTGCTTCCAATTGGGGTCCAGATGCTGCCTCTTATTGGTTTGTGATTTACTTCACGATTCTTTCGGTACCGCAAATGATGTAGCTTGACTTGGAAACGATGTGGGAGAAAGAGATCAAGGCATAATTTGAGGTAAAACCACAATTTTTACCTGAAGGGACTGAGGACAGTCATGAGAAGAATCCTAAGCAAACTAGTCAATGTTCTGAATGGAATTGGGCACCTTGAGAGTATAGTACAGGGTGATTACCACTTTTGAGCAAGCGCGTAAAGGTTTGCCGGGAGTTTTGAGCTAAATTATTCCGTCAAAGGACGGAAACTTCTTTGTCTTGTTTGCGATGTTATCAGTTTCAGTTCCCATTAATTATTAATACATCATTATTACGATGTGAAAACTAAGACAGACAATGTACGTGTATCGTAACAATGAGACGCGTTTGTGAATCCACTGTTGCAGTGGAAGAGCAATAAGTATTACATATCCTGAGTGTGTGTTTGTAGCCTTAGATATCCAGCATGAAACGCATATCAGCCACACTATCATCTGTGGCCTGTCCTGATCTACAATTTTTTCCACATTATCTCGTAAAAAGGTAAAGTTCACCCTACAACAGGCCACAAAGGTCCAGAGAGAGAGAGAGAGAGAGAGAGAGAGAGAGTACAGACATAACTCTACTCTTTCTTTAACCTCGGCGCTGGATGGGGGTGGGTAGTCAACGTCATTCTACGGCTGATTTGCCCCCGGGAAAGACACGGTATACATTGTATAGGAGGCTGGGTGGGTCCCAGGGCTGTTCTGGACGGGTGCGGTAAATCTCGCCTCCCACCGGGATTCGATCCCCGGACCGTCCAGCCTGGAGCGAGTCGCTATACCAACTACGCTATCCAGGCCCACATTATCTCATAAACGGCACGATTTTCGAAAAGTTACTAAACTTCAAACGTGTGTTTTTTATTTTCTCTACAACTTTGAAACACAAATACGAACTGAGTGAGACACGAGAAAAATGCGTACGTCTTCATGTAAAGTAACCGTTATTCTTGTCAGATGTTAATGAAACTTGAATTTTCTCGACAGATATCCGAAAAATACTCAAATATTAATTTTCATGAAAACCCGTCAATTGGGAGCCGAGTTGTTCCACGCGGACCGTCGGACAAACAGACATATGATGACGCCAACAGTCGATTTTCGAGATTTTGAGAACGCGCCTAAAAACTTCCCATTCTGGACACTAAATGAGAAACAAAGCACAGGAATAAAGATAGAGGTAATTGCACGCATTTTCTTTTCTGTTACTTCAAAGATAAAAGGAATTGGATGGAGCATTTAAATGAGCACGCAGTATTTGGTCTAATGGCCTGTAAGTAACGTTTCCAACATACTGGAACCCCATCAAAGCGGGCGCATTGCTACGTTCTCTAAAGTTACACTGAATTAACCAGCAGAAATTTCCCAGTGCGTTATACTAACATCGGTAAATTGGTAAATTGAACGCATATTAAGTGGTTTTCAGTAATTCCGTGCCACGCACATTAACATTCTGCCATAGTCGACCAAAATGTCGGCAGATTAGCTCCGCATTCTACGTAACTTTATCAGGATGATACAACTGGAAGCCGCAGAATACATTAAGTCTGGCCAAAAATAGGCAGTTCTCTTATACATTAGATTTTCACAGATCCTAAAGTAATACGGCTTGTAGTTTCTGATTTTTACTAAAAAGAAACTGGGATTATTGTTGACTTTTACTGGAACACTGTCATAAAGTCATCACAGTTGTGACCATTGTCCCATCAAGAGTTTCGTGCGTCTGTGCTATACGGGTAACACAGTGGACCGCACGTATTCAAGCACACTTCCCTTTCTGGGGATACGCAATTATACGCAACGGTTTCTTCTGTAAGGACGCATGTTAGGGTTAAAGAGCTTAAATCGTCATTTCTCTTCCCGAGTACCACCAAATTTCTTCCACGCATAAAGTTATATACGAATATTTTTCGGTAGGTAGTGACGACCAGATTATGACTCGTCAATGAAGTGGTACAGAGTTGTGAAATAATTTTTGTGTTGCAAACCGTGACACTTTCTTTCAAACATGAGTAGGAACATCTGATACAATCAATCCACGCCCTACCTTTACGTGTGCACCACTGCTGCACCCAATGTAATTAATTTATTGTTAAAACAATTACGTTAGACATGAGACTGTTATACTGACATCCGACAGCTTTTAAGTTTCCATGTCAGTATCTAGTCTCATCATTTTTCATTCTGCTGGACCATTCATATAAAATTTTCACTGGAATTAATTTTTTGAATGCTTGTAAGTTGACTTCCATTTTGTCATTAGACATGCTGACTTCCATTTTGTCATGAAACATGTTGACTTCCATTTTTTTATTGGACATGATGACTTCCATTTTGTCATGAAACATGTTGACTTCCATTTTGTTATGATACACGTTGATTCCATTTTGTCATGAGACATGTTGTCTTCCATTTTGTCATGATACATGTTGACTTACATTATGTTATGAGACATGTTGATTTATAGTTTGTCATGATAAATGTTGATTCTATTTTGTCATGAGACATGTTGTCTTCCATTTTGTCATGATATATGTTGAATTCCATGTTGTCATGAGACATGTTGACTTCCATTTTGTCACGATATATGGTGACTTTCATTTTGTCACGAAAATCTTTGCACCTTAGATCGATTTTCGGTTTGCAGCGGAGTAAGAAAAGAAATGTATTCTCATCCAGGCGATTTGTTTCACGTTGCCAGATATCGTTCACAACTGAGACGACACGCTACAAATTTACTAACCTTCCAAGAACATAAAATTTAACAAGACTGGCGAGATGTTTATTCTGTTCAATGACATGTCTAAATATTCTGACCCACTTCACTACACAGCTAACAGTTTCTTTCTCCCACCTCCTAGCCTGCTGGATAATGAACCTACAAGCCAGAGATAGCCATCAAATGCGTCATAAATATTAATTGGAGCCTGTCCCAGTTCTGCAGCAATTTCAACTCAGGTCACTTTAGATCACTGTCATTCATCCAGCTGAATTATTCAGCTTCTTAAAATTTACCTTCCTGCAGCTGAACGTAACATACGAACGTTGAGTAACAAACCATACCGCTCTTCTAAGCTGTCTATGTTTAATATTTGTGGTTTATTAAAGTTATACGAAAATGCATTTTATCTTGCAGGGGTACAAAGTTGTTGTCACCTTGTCATAGAAAGTTTTGTTTCTATTTTCGTGAGTTCCCATGCAACCTCTGTTGCAGCAACAGCAGTAACTTCAGCTTTCTGAATTGTGTGATTAAAGAAAGGAAAGTCTTACAGCAGTGATGATGAAGTTTCAGGTCTTTTGGAATAAGGTTTCATGTCGGTTGGTAAATAATTACACTAATAAGCAGCACACATGGAGTCGTATCCTAGAATATTCAAGTCTTCATATAACATATGGAGTTGGCCACAAAGAAAACTGCAAGTAAAGTTCCCAACATGAATTCTCAAACCATCTTTTTCATTGTCGGCCACAGCTCCAAAGAATTAGGAGTTATGCCCTTCGAACATATTAAAAACCTTACATCCCAGGAATAAGAGCTGAAGGTAGAATAATTTTACGCTCCAAAAATCTTTTATTCAGTGTCTATAAGTCATAAAAAGGAACTGAACTGTGCAGCAAGCAATGTGCACACAAAAATTATTTATGAATTATCACCACGCAATTTCAGCACCAATGGACAGTACATGAACTGCTGTCTGTGAACAACAAACACAGCAACTAATATATGTGCAGAACAACCCACGTTAACAATCTCTCTCTAAAACCCCTTTTTTCAGTCGATTCACTTGTTTCACATCTCCTTTCTTTACTAGATCAAAACTTGTATTGTAGTTACCGATACACAATCCGGTGACTTGGAGCTGAATTTCGTGTTTTTTGATCATCACAACTAATTATTTGTTAATAGTTAAGACTTTCTCATGGAACTAACGTCAGGTCAAAATTTTCACCCCTGCCCCTGACAAAAGCAAGAAAATTCCTCAAAACGAAGAAAATTGTCTTGCGTGCCTCAGACATCAACAGATATTACTTCTAAACCGATTTGTATTAAATCCTCATATCGTTCAATATTATTCTGATACATTTCGTTAAGTTTTCCTATATCATAAACGAAGATATGCCGTCCAACACAACACTTTAATGCCACTTCACACACAGCTACAGGTTTCGGTTCTAATGAACCATCACCAGCCACTTCTTTTTACAACAGTTTTAAAACATACGTACATTTGAGCACGCAATTATCCCGTTAGTGAGATCTCATTAAATTTGGCTGTTTATTACAATAATAAATGCGTTATATATTATTGTAATAAATAGCCAAATCTAATGAGATCTCACCAACAGGATAACTGCATGCTCAAATGTACGTATGTTTTTAAACTGTTGTAAAAGAACTGCTGGTGATGGTTCATTCGAACTGAAACATGTAGCTTTGTGTGAAGTGGCGTTAAAGTGTTGTGTTGGACAGCATATCTTCGTTTTTTCTTCATCTCGTTCAGTTAGCTTGGTGCTAGAACGTTTAAACTCAACCCTTCACACTTTGTCTGGGCAGGATGAAACCCTAGGTCCAGTAAATTTAAAATAATCGTGTAATATAACCCAACAAAAGGCACCTTTGTTAAACTAATATTGCAATTTTTACGACGTCTTCTACATGTTCCGAACTCGAGGGTTCATCTTCAGGTACACGGTTGTAAGTACAGGTACGGTGTAATTTCTTTACACAAACGGTATAAGCAGTTTTCCACCTACAAGACTGCTTGTACCGTTTGCATGTAAACAAATTATACCACACCTGTACATACAACCGTCTTCCTGAAGATGAACACTCAGGTTCGAAAAATGTAGAAGACGTCGTAAAAATTAAAATATTACTTTAACAAAGGTGTATTTTGTTTGTTTATATTTAACGATTACATTAAAATGCACGGTGCAAAAAAAATAAAATAAATTTAATATAATTTTTTGCAGTGAAATTATCCATTTTAAAAGTCGTGTGTGTCGGTCTGTAATGTGCTGCAATGACAACTGCGTTTGCTACAGTAAACACTTGGCTTTACGGTCACTATTCCGAAAAAGGAAGCTGATAAACTAGCCGCTCCAGATACAGTGGTTTGAGTTTCACAACCTGTATGTGATCCGGTCAGACTTCCTTCCATGAGAACATACTGCTACCATAGTATCAGCGGCCTAATTCTGTATATATTTAGCGCAGAGTTTCTTCAGAAATTGATAGTGTTTTTGCATTTTTTCCGTAAACTGGCAAATATAGTAAACCCTGAGCTATCCGGCGCTGGATGATCCGGAAAGTTCTATTAAACAGAAATTAACTACCAGAGAGAATGGATATCGCAACTGTTACTATATTGGCATTTTGTACACAGAAACAGTCTGACGACATAGCCGGCAACGCAACTACCTAGAAAAAAGCAGACATTCGATAATTGTTGCATTCCACGAGTACCATGATCAAGGTAATCTCTTTCCTACGTATTCATTTCCAAGACAACCGTAGCTAAAGTAAACTACAGTATATTCAGTGAACTAATTTACTTAAAGAAAATATGTAATAATTTTAATTAAAAATAAATAAATCACACCAATTGTAACTTCAGTATTAGGAGAACACATTGGCTCACAGGAAGGCACAAGGTAATTGTGATTGCCCGAAATCAGGCATACGGCGTAAGGAACCCACTGGTCACCTGGACACACCTTCTGGTCTTTGAGTTTTATTATATCTTGTCTTGTACAGCTACAGTGTACATGTTTTGCAATGCTCTGATACCCCTACTATGCAAACATTTCAGTATCAAGTAATTACACTAACCAACAAATGCGCATGCAACAGCTAAACCCGCACATGTCATACAGAATTCCAACATGTTTCAGCGCCAGAGCGCCATGTTCAGAGAATCCAAAGTACAAAGGTTCGCAAGGACAGCCAGAACAATCTTCTTATTGCATTAATAAAATGTTAAACTATTAGAAACTATGTAGTGGGTCCCTGTCACCACGGCATGGCGCGTCCTCAGGTTGCGGATAGAGGAACGGCCTCCGATAAGGAGGGCAGCTGCGAATAAATTGAATAAGCAGTCGCGGACAGCCGAC
>Ga0123355_10014592_pt1 | contig 12295 bp, 9 predicted proteins | sample TergutEmb28metaG_3_FD_89872 | JGI IMG/M metagenome (GOLD analysis project Ga0123355, IMG submission 89872) | Embiratermes neotenicus P1 segment gut microbial communities from Petit-Saut dam, French Guiana - Emb289 P1 | ecosystem: Host-associated > Arthropoda: Insects > Digestive system > Gut ...
ATAAACATCAAGGATTGGACCCTTTGATCCGTTCCGTCTCCAGAGTTACAGCTGCTCGCGCCAACGCTTCTTCGGTCTTCCAATTGTTCTCCTTCCTTGTGGTCTGTAGTGGCATGATTTCAAAGGGATTCGGTTTTGTGGCATTCTTTGCAAGTGTGAAAGCCATTTCCGTCTGTATTCATCTATCTTGTCTAGTGTGCCTGTAATCTGTAGTTAGCGGCGTATGTAGTCATTTGTTTTGTGGTCATAAAGGGTGTAGCCTGCCAGAGGTCTCAATAACTTCATTTCTGCCGCTTCAATTATTCGTCTTTGTAAGGCTGTTAAGAGTCCAATTTTCTGACCCGTATAAAAATGTAGGTAAAACTAGTGTGTTGTATCTACAGTTTTATATGGGTCACCTTAATATTTGATAAGTACTACAAATCATAAAGCTGCTCATTACCGAAATTTCTCCAGCCACCAGTTCATTCCGGCCCCTTAAACACCCTATTCTCGAACACCTTAGTGTACATTCTTCATTTCATGTGAGACATCAAGCTTCAAGCTTCACACCCACACAAAAGGACAAGAAAAGTAGTCAGGAATATTACGACGAGTTTCAGTCTTACAGGGAAATGTCTTTGAGCTCTTCATCACCTATTCAGGTTTACTACCTGATCTGGTACCCCTGTGTCATCTTCAGGTGAAATACCGTCGGTGTATTTACGAACCGTTACAAATGCAATGCAGTTTAATTACAGTTACCGGGATCAATAAAATTAAGATTTTAAATTAAATTATAAATTAGAATGTCATAATATGGAACTATAATAATATTAAAACGACCAGTACAGAACGGTGAAACTTCAGAAGTCTCTTGGAGTTAAACTGCAGTCCGAGTCTTGCATTGTCTTTAGATGTCCTATTGTAGTTCACATTGTGTATGGTTGTCAACACATATGTGTTCTTACTCACTGAAAAAGTTCATTGTGACTGTAAATATAACTACTTGCACTGTAGCTGAACTGTCTGATGTTTCTTGTAATAAAACCAACTAGATACACTAATTTCTCAAATTTATTTTTGGAATAAAACTCTACACGTTTTGGACAGTTCCTCTGCCCATCATCATGAGTTATTCACTGTACAAACAGCAATGGTATATGTCATACAGGTTTGCTGACAGCTCGCGAGCAGGATTCTGCGCGCAAGCTGTCAGCAAACCTGTATGACAAATTCCAGTGCTGTGTTCACAGTGAAAAACTCCTGATGATGGAGAGAGGAACTGCCCGAAACATGTAGAGTTTTATTCCAAAAATAAATTTGAGAAATTAGTGCATCTGGTTGGTTTTATTATAAGAACCTTTCACGACGCACGATGCGCGATGCACGATGCACGATGCACGATGCACGACGCACGATGCGCGATGCACGGTCACCTGAACGTCAAATTTGTCTGACGTTTGTTATATTGCTGTTCCTATTTACATTTTACCAAAATTTAACCACAATAACATAACATCAGACAGTTGCACACCCGTTCCGTCAATGTTGACTATGCTTTCGGGGCCCGTATAAAACGGTTTAGTAACTGAGAAGATCTATACTAACCACCACAAAAAAAAAATGTAAGTAATAAATGGACATTTAAATTCAGTGAACGAATAATTAAAATTTAATTCCGAGAACGTTCCATAATTTTATAACTCATATCGCTATTTCATAAACATATGAATCATACGTTTCTTCATTAACCTGTAGCTGCTGTTAACAAAACAGACAATTTGTAAATCAAAGGTATTTTTTATTCTAAATTATTTCATTGTAAAATATGATTGTTAGTGATGAGCGCAGTTACACTCCCACTTGTTGCTACTTTCTGATACTATACTCATCTGATTTCGAAATCAAGATTAAATCGTTTATGTCTTCTTTTTTACGAGTTTTAATACCCTGGATCGACCTTTTCTAAAATCAGAGCGAGTGGTCACGTGAACGGAACTAAAAGGTCTTCATATGCGTGTATAAGCTGACTGAAAAGAAGTGTTGACCATATTGCGTTCGCAGACCTACTTGGCCTGATTCATCTTATCGCGACCAATGCGGCAGATAATAAAGTGCTGCATACCGTGCTAAATATCATGGTTTATGGCGTCTTACAAGAAATACAGAAAGTTCTGCCACACATTTTTTTATAGTCGCAGGCAGTACTCTTTCGATTTCCTTGTGAAACCTCACTCTTTTTTAATGAGAAATGCGGACTCTTTGAAATGAAATATAATTGCAACACAAAATGTCACGCAAGAGTGGCTACGGTCTTTTACAATATATTTTTATCAGAACTTGATGTTTAAAACCGAACAGGGGAAAATGTTAAAAAGTTCGCATCGCTGCATTCATATTAAAATGTATGTCTTTACATCATAAACCTATATTGAGGAATAACTTAGAATGATAAAGGGCGACACTATCTCACGTGCTTATGCTTGTCAGTTCCACTGTTGTCATACCAGTACAATGTTTCGGACTTATATTACTGTATTAGCCTGTCACATATTACTCGTAATGTCAGGATTAATGATAGGGTTGTTGATACACGCAAGTAATAATGTGCTATAGAATGCAGTTATCCAAATTCATCTAAATATTCCTTATGTCAACTCATGAAAAAATACAGAAAATTGTACGGTGCGTAGGTGCCACATACGTAAATAAGGTTATAATGAGTACTAGCACGTACATGTAGATAATTCTTTTAATGTTCACATGTAATTATCACAACAAAAAAAAGACCTACGCAATATTGCGAGACCTCAGTAGCGTTTACGAAGTATTAACTTACTTCAATACTGTCACATTCACAGCAGACCCCAAAAGAGAGGAATATGATAGAACTTTATAAGAGTTAACGAAATGACATACATAAACAAGCTCATAAATACAAACGTTGTTTGCAATTTGACGTTCAGGTGACCGTGTATCGTGATAAATTCTTATAACAAAACCAGCTAGATGCACTAATTTCTCAAATTTATTTTTGGAATAAAAATCTGTATGTTTCGGACAGTTCCTCTGTCCACCGTCAGGGATTTTTCACTTTACACAGAGCAATGGTATATGTCATACAGGTATGACGACATGTACCATTGCTGTGTGTACGGTGAAAAACTCCTGACGATGGACAGAGAAACTGTCCGAAACATGTAGAGTTTTATTCCAAAAAGAAATTTGAGAAATTAGTGTATCTAGTTGTTTTTATTAATAGAAGTAGTCTGCCACGTAATACAGTTGCTTGTTAATCCACTCGGTGGAAATGCGATTTCTACTGGCCACGAGAATTACAGGACCTTCCTCTGTCAAACGCGCTGACATTTTGGAGTGGTTCAAGAACACTCAAGTTTCTACGCATTTTCTTCTTTAAAATATCATTAACAGCAATTCATGTCCCATCATTTATATCTGTCGTTCTTCCTGCAGAATAACTAATTACAGTTTGACACAGAGAAAGAATATTACAATTTATGCACGTTTTCATTTGTGAGTTTGAAGTTAGAACGGAAGTTAACTGAAAAATCGAGGAGGATAGGAGCGAAAAGCATTAGCCTGGATCTTAGGGATATATTTTGGAGAATGAAAAATGAATGGAATTTGCCAAGTATCATGTTCAGCGATGGAGAATAGTGATACAGGGGTTTAAACGTTAGTTTATGCTTCCCGGATAGTCAGTTATATATACCGGGTCCGCCAGCGAATCGGTCGATTTGTCAACGGCATTTTTCTATTTTTAGCATGAGCGGGAAAGGGGAATGATGTTATCAGATAACGTGGCTATGAATAGCGTTCAGTTTGAAATGAGTCGTGGACTGGTGCACGGCGTGCTTTCGCCGTAAAATCATTTTATAAGAACAACGATAGCTTCGTTGCCGCTCAACGTGAATTTCGCAAGAAATTCGGAATTAATCGAAACAGTAAATTGCCGTCAGCTCATGCCATAAAGACGTGGGTAAACAACTTTGAAGAGACCGGCTCAACTGTTAAGAAGAAAGGTGGTAGTGTTAAAACAGTTCGCACCTCACGGAACATTGACGCTGTGAGAGCATCATTCGAATAAAGTCCTCGCCGGTCGGCTGTGCGTCATTCCAAGAAACCGTGACTGTCATAAAGCAGTGTCAGGCATATTTTACACTTGGATTTGCACTGCGGATACAGGAAGAGATTTCAAGAATCCCGGTCGACGTGTTACGAAGGGCCATGAGTAGTTTTCACGATCGGCTTGCTGAGTGTGAGCAGCGTAATGGAGGGCATCTTGAGGATGTAACGAGTGGAATGATGTGTTTTTTTGTTCTCTGTTATGTTTCAAGACCACTGATTCACTTATTTCTGCAAATGCTAAAGTATGTACTTCCTTATAAATGTAACTGTATCATGATATCCAAAACTTTTAATTTTTTTAACACTTAAAAATCGCCCGATTCGCTGGCGGACCCTGTATATACCTATATGTACTTGTATAGAAAGAGATGGAATGATCTATTAGGATTTCTTTAGGAGAAACGTATTTTTAGAATGAAACTTGGTTGGAAACTCTCTCAGTATCGCATGTATGGGGGAGGTGGGTTTTGGTACCTGCGATACTGAAATATTCTATGCTACGACACACCAACTTATGCCACCAATATATGGACATGAGGAAGTTAGGAAAACAAATATTTTATTTTATAAGATCCATAGCGAAGAAGCATCTTCCGAGTTATTCGAAGGGCAAACAGCAATTTGACTCGAACCACACTACCGCCCCTACTTATACGAGGTAGGAATGCAGCCGACGGAATAGAGGATGAGTTGAGGAAAAGGAACCAATACAAACAGGGGCAGGAAGAGGAGCAAAAAGTCAAGAAAGTATGGTCGACAGAAAGATCTAAAGAGAGAACAAAAGCTACGAAGACAAACAAGGAATCAATGGCAGAAGAAACGGAATGTCGTGGAGGAGAAAGAGTGATCGTACAGTCGGTTCTTTACGTGTCGTTTTCTTAAGAGAAGAACAGACGAGCAGCCTGCATTCTGCACATTGCACCATGTTTTGTACTAAAATCCAGTAAAAGGAAAACATTTAAACACGCACTTGTGAAAAACAGGGTATCTGGTCTTTATCTTTCACGCATTCTGCCTTCTTCCACTATTCCCTCTTCTTTAACACCCTCGTGTATTTCTTCAGTCGTGTGATTTATTCTTTCTTCCCCGTTCTTCATTTTTCGATATTTATCCTTACTACTTTAACCTTATCCTTACTTAATATATTACGTTTCACTCCTTCCTTGCTGTTGCAGCTTCTTCCTCACACACGCTTTTCTCTCAGAATGTATCACTGTTTCTCTCGTAAAGAATTACTTGCAAGATAAAGCAACTTTAAATTTTGCCAACGAAAATTATGAAATTTTAGAGCCTTTTACATTGCAAATTTCATGTCTAGCACAGTCGTAAGGAACACCAAGATCCAAGTTGCCGGACCGCCTGACCCTGAAGAGATGCAGCCACCACGGTCCTTCGAAACGTCGGTAAATGTGTACCAGTCGACATTCAATAACGTCCCAGAAGACTTCGAACTGCATTTATATTGTTTTTAATAAACTGTCCACCATACCAAAATGAGTACATGCCTTATATTAATTCTAAACATGACGTCGCCACATGCCGTGGTTGCAAGGGAGATCTGTTGGCCTGAAAATAATATTAACGTTCGTATTCATCAAACAACAGAAACATCCACAAACAAAACTGCGCCTTCAAGTTAGTTCCGTCCCACATAAACAACAAGGCAGAATTACGTGTGTTACAGCCCTATTTTGACGTTACAGCCCTACTCTCTGATCAGGCACTCTACGTCACAAGATTCATACCAGGACGATGCCACTACGTGTGCTAGAATCATGTTCAGTTAACACAGAAAATTTGAATCTCAGACTAATGGCTGCTTCTATTTTTACAGCGAATTTGACTGTCGGACTGCTGTTGAGAAAAGAATTAGTTCTGATCTTAACTACAACTAACTGTACAGAATTATATAGTGTAGTTATAAGCAGTGAAAAGCAGTTAGTTGTCAAGTGCATTGATACCTGTTACTAACACGGAATAGCAGGTGTTGAAATTCATTTTAGGGCTAGAGTAATTTTGTAAAAAAAAAGTAAAAGAAAAGATACACGGAAGAATAAACGACAGGACGGAAGGCCAACTCTGGTTTCTGGCAATCATGTCAGCATCGCTGCACATTAAACGCCACATGCACGCAAGTTATGGGATTGCCAATAAGGAGATATGGGAACAAAATTTCGTACGTGATACAGAATGCACCAAAAAGAGAAGACACTGCACAAAGAGTTAATGTGATGTGGACTGGAATAACAGGCGAAGGTGTGGGACTATTATTTATGTGGTGTCGTGTGTTAGGCTCGAAGGGAAAGACAGCGAACTGAAACCTAGTGCGTGACGTTGTGGACTGTGTGGCCAAGACTTGGTATATGGTGCAGCGTCCTAGGCTCATAAGTAAAGATAAGGGATGTAGACTAGTATGTGGTATCGCCAGAGCCATTAGAAGATAGGGGATGTATGCCTGTTATGTTATGCAAGGAGTGGGCGAGTAGGAGAAGATGGAAATTCACTGTTAGGAAGAGACAGGGGTTGGGCCAGCAGAGGATGGACAGTTTAGACCTTAAGCATGTGATGTCGTAAGAAGGGCGAGTGAAAGGAGACGACAACTTTATATTTAGTACATAGTGTACTGGTACTGCATACATCACAGGCGTGCAAGTCTGCGATGGAACAGAATTAAATACTTTGAGCAGTGAAGACCAGAAACGTGACATGTTCTGGTACAACTTTTATTACTGGAATTTGTTACAAAACTCAATTAAGTTCTTCTCTTCACAGCATGTTTTTTTTTAATATTAATGTAAATCATATTTTCCAACTATACCCAGGTTTAATCAGTTACTCTTTGTTTTAGCCCTTTTGGATACAATTTATTTAGACATTTGTTTATGTGGTTTGGATCGTGCATCATTGTGATAACTGAAGAATGAGAACCAACTAGATGCTAATTATTATTGTATTGTACTTCTTATAGGCTCAACATGTTTCGGGCACTACTATGCCCATCATCAGGAGCTCACGACTATAATGTTGATTACCACATTGTCGTGAGTTCCTGATGATGGGCACAGTAGTGCCCGAAACCTGTTCAGCCTATAAGAAGTACAATAAAATAATAAGTAGCATCTAGTTGGTTCTTATTCTTCAGTTATTTCGACATCATCATCTCCCCATTCGTGATATAAAATCTCTAAATGTTTCATTCCCAACGATTTAATCACCCTATAATTACTGGATGAAATTATAACAATTATGACATTCTTCATCCAACATTCCAGAAGGTAAATTTATACTGTATGAAAAAAAAAGGTTTAGGTTAGGTTATTGTTATATTTGTTGACATTAAACAGGACAGTATTTGGAATATGTAACTTATTTTAAATTTTTAAAGCACAATAATTCCTATATGAAAAAATATAATGTTAATCTGTCAGTCTCCCCATACATTTCGTTACTTGTCTCGTATATTTCTCGGAAAAGTCACTACTTCCGCAACACGAATAAGCTAACTGGTCACAGGGATGTGGACGCATTGTTTCCTTACTTACTTACTTACTCCATGTTGCAGAGTCCTTCTTGAGAAGCTAACTGGTTTGCAGTTAGTCAAGAAATTCCCCGCATTTCACGGAACCCGAAAGTTCATTACCGCAATCACAAGCGTCCGCCACCTGTCTCTATCCTGGGCCAGCCCAATCCAGTGCATATACCCACATCCCACTGCCTGGAGATCCATCCTAATATTATCCACCCATCTACGCCTAGGTCTCCCCAATGGTCTCCTTCCCTCCGGTTTCCCCACCAAGATCCCATATATCCCCTCTCCTCACCCATATGCACCCCATGCCCAGCCCATCTCATTCTTCTCGATTTTATCACCCGCACAATACTGGGTGAGGAGTACAAATCATTTAGCTCCTGGACGCATTGTTCCCTACGAAACACAAAGTGAACTGTATACACAATGCGGCTGAATTTAGTGCTTCACAGCTTCAGTTACACCTCTCTCAATTATATGAAGCCTGCAACGTCAAATATTGTAGAAGCAAGCACCACCAGTCAGTCACAAGTGTCGATGGAAGAAAGTGTGGGCCTTTCCTTACCTGCGTCATCCAGTTTACTCAACAAAACAATATGTAATGCTGTTTTTGTTACTATCATAAGCACCTTTCATATTTTTTCTGTCACCGACACATGATACCTATCACGCTGGATAATGGCAGAATGCCTAAAAACGTAATTTGGAGAAACAGGTTTCGATGATGTGGACTGAACTGGACTGGTCAGAGTAGTTCCGAAAGCGGGATTTTGTGATCACGCTGTTGAATGAGTCATTTTCCGTGAAAGTAAATAATTATTTTTATCGAATAACAGATATTACGATGTGCAATGCAATTATTTAGCGCAATTACTGTTTGATATACAGTCATGCATGGACATTTTTCTGGAGTAAAACCAACGAGATGCACCAGTTTCACAAATTTATTTATTTTGAAGTAGCACTCTACATGTTTCGGACGGTCTTTCCGTCCATCATCAGGAATATAAGGCTGTGCATAGAGCTTCAGGTATAAGTCAAACAGATTCGTCTGCATGCTAGCGGGAACGAGATGGAACCAATTTTAAAACCAGTTCCATAGCAATATATCAAGATGCACGGCACTATAAACGTCAAAATTCATTCATGGACGTTGTTCCATGCAAACTTTTATAAACCTTCCAATAATTTGGGCAGAAGAATATAAACTGTTAATTTACATGAAACCATGAGGAAGATGTGATCTAGTTTACGATATTTTCCCGGTACTAGATGGAACGGACTGATGAATACTACGTCAGTTGCTCGTAACAAATGAAAGTCCAATTATTTCGCCAATACAACGATCTTCGCCACAGTTAAATACTCAGTTACTGTTCCTTACGGGTTATCCTAAATCACTCTGAGCGTCTCACTTTACGTACCGTCGAGGATAGGTTAACACATGTATTGTAAGGATACGATAGGATGCGGGTGTGACTTAGTCGAGGTATTCTCTCTTTATTTGTGCTGATGTATTGAGGAAAACAGCTGAATTCCCGTGTGTCTAGCTGGTTTCTTAGCCGAGACTCAAACGCAGAACCTCTAAAATACAGGTTTACAAAGCCACGGCTGTATCAGTCCGTCGGTACTTAGATGTTCAGATAATGAGCGCTTGGTATTATGAGCTGTTTGCTGTAAATTAAAGGTAAATATACTCGTGCACATGACTCAAACGGAAGCAAATATCAAACAATGAAGACGTGTTGAGGGGTGGGAGTAAAGAGGGTTCGAATTCTAAATTCGTAATCAGATAAAAGCGAACAACTACTTTCAAGTTCCAGCCGTTTAATCACCCGAGAAAAAAAAGTTCCCTGTACGCGCTGGATTCTGGACTGGTTCCAGGGAAAAACGAGAAGTAGCAGTGCGAGACAGATTTCCAGTACCCGCCGGAAGTTAAGTACTAAACCAGTCCATTTAATGACTCAACTAACCCGATCATTTTATACATAACAGTAAGAAGTTTATGTAGCTTAATACTGTGTCACAATTCCTGGTGCGCTGTGTACTGCCACATGAAAGAAGTATGGACACTTGTGATGTACAGTGATTAATCCATCATGTCCCGCCTGGCATCAGACCAAAAATATTAATCCCTGACGGAGTCACCCACACACACATATCCACACACGAAATGGTAATAGTAAATGTTTCATTTATGTGTCTACTCCATTATTTGGTGTGGTGGGATTTTTTTTTGTAGGGGGGGGGGGAAGGAGAAAGGACAATTTTATGGTCAGTTTGAGACGAACTGAGCATGAGAATAAACTGTCACGTGATGCTCGGCACTTCTCTGTCACGCCATGTCGTTCGAGGGCACGATTTTAAGGTAGATTACTCTATTGTTCACGTGGAGCATGCTGCGCTTCATACGGAGCAAGAAAAACTTTCCTTATACTGTAAATAACACAGCAGTAACGTAAGAAATGCATGGCGGTTGTAATGAACTGTATTTTTCAACTCTGAGATATCTGGAGAAGCGTTACGGTTACGAAAGGAAGTAAGTTGAACACACGCAAACTTTAAATTTAATGTTTGAAATGTGTGTGAAGTGTGGATTTCAGTAAATTGCACCAGACAGTGGGAAAGTGTGGAGGGCAAGAACTCTTCCATTTGTTACACGCAGCGCAATGTTATCCAATAATTCAGAAGAACTTTCATGTCGGAATAATCAAAATTCTTGTTTTAACTACGTACATAGTGCACAGTATGCAATTTGATAGTTATTACACTGTTAAATAATTCCGAAATCCGGAGGTCCATTAAAATGTTCACCAACTCCTACCATCGAAACCCATCCTGTCTCAATTTTATCCAACCAACAACCTATATTCCTTAAGCACCAGAATCAAGTCTCCAATTATCCAGAAATACAGACCCATATCTCTGAATTAATCAATTCTTTTACAGTTTCCAAATACGCGCATATGTAAACGTTTCCGTTCATGTTACGTGACCCGCCAATTCCATCGTACTTGATTTATTCTTCCTACCAGTATCTAGTGATGAATACAAAGTACGTAAGATCCAGGACGGCGTAGTAGGTATAGCGACTCGAAACGGCCTGGATGGTCTGGAGTTCGAATCCTAGTAGGGAAATCGGTTCTCCTTTCTCAGTACTCGTCCAGGCCAGCCCTGGGGCCCACGTAGGCACCTCTGTAATGGGCGCCGTGGGTAAAGCGGCCGGGGCGTGGCGGTGAACACGCAATCCACCTAGTTCCAATGTTAAGAACGAGAAGAGCTATCGGTCAACTACCCCTCTGTACCTTCACGGCGTACTATGGGGTGACCTTTGCCACACAAACCACGTAACTCGTCGTTACAGAAGTATCTCCAGACTCCTTATATTTATTCTCTCTTACAGTAACCCAAGAAAGACAGAAATTACTTCGGAATCACCGCAACATACTATACAAACAGAAAAAAATTAGGACCTAACAGGAACAGGAACAGCTGTAGTAATTCATGCGATGTTATTTTCCCTCAGCATTACAGCTGCCAAGCAATGAAATTGCATGTCTAAATGACGCACCGCACTGATGTTACATTCGCACGGTGTCCGTCACACGAAACAGACGCGTGTAAATGCATCATGTACAATTAATAACCCCGACTGGGGCACTACTGCTGTTGCAGAACTTGCCAACAAAATTTAATTGAAACTGAACCCACAGTGACCAGCTCTCTTACTGCATGTACGAGGTTGCCAGCATGCAGCCAACTACAATTCCAAAAGAAAAAAAAATGTTTAAACAATCAGCATTACTTAAGTAACACACCAAACAAATGCACATATGTAGTCTTTAATAATCTAAAATTTACATTAAAACTCTCCTACATGTTTCGATCATACGATCATCCTCAGAGAGCATACTTTGTTCTTTGCTAAAGTTATAGTTTAAAACACTCAGTGATTTACATCGTTATAATTAATTTTGTGCTGTGGCAGCAAGTGTATAAGTAAAAACAAGTTTATTAATGGATTGTTAAGGCAATATAGCAATAATTCAACGTAGTAAGAATAATTATTATACACAAATAATTAGGCCACTGAGTGTTTTAAACTGTAACTTTAGCAAGGAACAAAATATGTTCCCTGAAGATGATCGTATGATCGAGACATGTAGGAGCGTTTTAAGTGTTTTAATGTAAATTTTAGATTTTAAAGACTATATACGTGCATTTGTTGGTGTGTTACTTAAATAAGCTTCAAAATGCACGGTACAACCATAAAGACAATCAGCGTCACATTTATTTACACTCTAGGCACATTTTCCCTCTGTGACTCACTTTCACACTTTACACCCCTCAGGGAGACAGTTCTCAGTCACGATTTCACCAACACGCACGACATTTACTTGGTATCTTCTAGCAGCACTGGATCGCTTAAACGCCGGCAATAAATCTGATAGTAAATATTACGCCTAGAAAGGAGGCACATTTGGATGTTGTGACTGACAAACACTCGGTATACACTTAGTATTATATTTATTTCTCCTTATAAGTTGCTCTTTATAAGTTGCTCAACATGTTTCGGGCCACCTTGTGCCCATCTTCAGGAGCTGACGACTTAGTGGTATTTTTTCACGTGTGGTG
>Ga0123355_10014593_pt1 | contig 12295 bp, 6 predicted proteins | sample TergutEmb28metaG_3_FD_89872 | JGI IMG/M metagenome (GOLD analysis project Ga0123355, IMG submission 89872) | Embiratermes neotenicus P1 segment gut microbial communities from Petit-Saut dam, French Guiana - Emb289 P1 | ecosystem: Host-associated > Arthropoda: Insects > Digestive system > Gut ...
AGTTTTAAGAGTTAAAACAATTGGACAAACAGTATTGTTACATTTTACGTTATTCTTGTGTGTTGTGAACAATGCACTCTTAACTTGAAACGACAAGAAGTAAGCTTCCTATATAAGCAATTTATTGACATCAATAGTGATATAGTGATTGTGCTAACATTTATTACTGTTATTTGTGGCGTTCTTCTAATAATAATTAATTCATAATCTTTAATGAACCAGCAATTACTGACAAGCTAAAACCCAGCTTGTAGCTGTATGCTCCTCGAACCAGACGAGGCGACATACTCAGTAGGGGATCGTTCCGACTGATAAGATTTTTAGTGATTTTTCTTAGCTCATTTACACAAATGACGGCCTGGAACAAATTTAAAACCTTGCGAACCTTTGAAACCACCGGCCGCTTTCTTCAGGACTGTTTCCACTTACCTCTACTCATCGCTGTAGGAACTTCAAAACTCGCTCACTCTTCTTCATCGCCCTCCGTTTATAATCGATCCGATATAACTTAACATCAGCTGCTAACACAATGTTTATAACTGACTCAACAAAAAGCAAAATACTAGGCAATTACTTGACGATCATTGAACCACCTTTAAAATGCGCACTGATACATGATTTGAACTTTGTATCTGTCTTACTTACAAGGAATAAACATAAGTCGTCCGCAGAATGTTCGATCTTCTAGAATAAAACGAAATATAATATGGAGTGCTGACTTGTATAGTACAATTGTATTTTAAAATACTGGGAACAAATGCTTTAAGGGCTTGTTCCCACATGCATACGACAACAAGGATGAAAATGTCAAAATAACTTTGAAAACGTGGCCCACTTAGGTAGCCCTAATCTGTATTCAGTGAGTACCCATTTTTCTTACTCACATTATAAAATTCATATTTCTCAACAGATTCATAATTATTTCAGACTAGAATGTTTAACAGTCCAAGATGATGGATGGGAAAATAAAGAGTAATGAAAGATTTTTATTCATAGTAATGATAAAAGATGTTCAAAAAAAAGATAAATAATTATACTGATTGTATTTAAGAGAAGATTGCATTATTAATCATGAAAGAATCCGTAACAAAGAATATTCTAAGTATAAATGTTTCCATTATTTAATGCAGTTCTTTCACGTGCTGTTTCTGTCGAATATTTTGATATTTTTACTATTCTGGCACGTGGCATGGCAACATAAATGTGTAATGTTCCGCCACAAGTAAACCAGGCTCTTCACGATAAATCCCACCATTTTCGGTTTTCTGCCCCTCCGATGTCTTTAAAGTGTCTGCAAATTTTGATTCATTGGGAGATCATTCAAATTTTGACAGAATCTGTATATCTCCTAAGACGATGCCTAGCTGTTCAAATTTGTAAGTTTAACAAATGTTCATGCTTTTTCCAGTCATTCATGTTTCTGTGTATAAGAAAGGTAAATCAGTCTCATTACAGGCCCGAGGTGCCCAGATTATGTGACAATGGCCCAGGATGGTGGTAAGGTTGTCAGCCTTAAGCACCGGTCGCTTATTACCCCCAGGAAATACTCCTGGCACTAACTTCTTTTAGATGCTGAGTCGACCCCAGGGCTAGAATCGAACCAGCGACCTTCCGATTTGTAGCACAGCACCTTAACCACTGTGATATCGCGGGCCCCCTTCCTGTGCATACGTAAGAAAATATACGAACCTTAATGTCATAAATCTGAATGAAGTGTTCGACTCCCGCATATGAGATGGGGATTTTGAATTCGAGTTCCATCTTGTTCACGGGACTTGGCCCGAAGTTTGTTACCTGCAAAAAATCATCACAATACAAGAGATTTAAACAATGTTCTGACAAGCGTGTATCCATCTTATGTTTTGAAACTTAAACACTTAATAATTAATAGTAATGACACCTTGTCTACCCAAAGGCGAGAAAGATCTAAGTTGAGGTTAAGTGTGGCCCAAAAAAAAAAGTTCCATTCCTTTAACGGAAACCGGATAGAATTCCATTAGGACAAGTATCATGCAGCCGTACACTCATGCAATAATTCGCAAGATCTAAATCACTCTTAGATATCTGTGGTCAAGTTGTAAAAAAAATTGCAAAGCAGCCAACAACAAACGTATGTGTGGTACTGTTACATTGTCATACAAAACACACAAATGTTCCTCGTAATAACGTCTTGTTATTCGATATATTTTGAAGGTTCGAGACTATTTCGCTCTTTATGGGATGTGATGTCCCTTATGGGATTATTTATTAATATGTGTTTTAAGTGAGCCTAGATAAAATTTATAAACTAAATTTAGAATGAAAACTTGATCTTGTGTTCTTTCTCTCAACAGTATTTATGATGATGCAGCTGCAGCAATGACTCTTGTACACCATTTCTAATGTTTAGTAGTAACTGAAAGAATAAAGTGTAAAGTAGAAAATAGAAAGAATTGTAAAGAAAATATTAAGAGTAATAATCGTATGGATTAAGACTTAGCCTATATTTAGGGTATTGTGACAGCAGTAACAAATTCTGGTTGCAATAGAACCGGTAATATTACTGATCAGCTGAATAAGAAAACTGTCATATACTGTTTTTGAAAGACCCTTAGTGCTGGTCCTCGTTTGTTACGTAGACTGAAAATTTGACAATTAAGCATAAATTTTATTATAACTTGTAGCATGTACAAAAACAAAACGTAGCAGCCCAAAATCCCCTAATTCCATATTCTACGATTTTGGTTTCAAATTGATAGATAGTTCTTACAAATATAACATACTTTTCCGATATTTTTTACCCGCAGGCCTTTGGAGCAGATCAGATTTCCTTTGGGATTAAGTGTTAGGAAGTAATGTAGCAACTTTGTGATGTGTCTTTTGTTTATCATATCTGCTGTAATAGTAAATACAGCAAGAATTCTCATACTATCTTGCCTTTCTTGCTATTATTCACTAATCATAAATTTTTAAAAGCTAAGAGCTTTTGTCATATGCCCAGCGTGTTTTCTCACCAGTAATTCATAATTTTCGAAGGTCTCAAAATATTTTAGGATCTATTCTAGTGTTGTTACTTCCCATTCAGTTTCAGATATTTACAAGGCCCTCCCCTCCCCGTAAGAATAAGGAATGGAATAAATAGAAGAGAAGACGGCGTCTCGATGAAAGGAATAAATAAGAAGATTCATCACAATCCATTTTTTTTCAATACAACATATGAATACGCAGGCAGACACAAAAAGGCGGTGAAGTGCTTACATAAATTAAGTAAAGCAAACTAAAACAGCGGCAGGTCTGTCATATCATGTAAGAACTTAACTTACAGCCGTGCTATGATAAATGATATACACTAGTTCGATCATTTCTGTTTCCATTCGCACGATTTTCTTACCTGGTAAAAGTGGGAGAACTCCGTTTTTGTTTCCTTCGTTTCGTTCCCTTTTAGGAAAAATATTTCATTTCTGTCTGTAGACCTTGTAGAGCAAACAAGATTATAAGTTCAAATTCAAATATACACACTGCTATAATATTAGGTGTGGTTATTGAATAATGAGGCTGCACTCGTAGTTTGTAACTTTTAAAATTGTTCACCTTAGCAAATAGTTTGTAACTTTTAAAATTATTCGCCTTAGCAAATACACAGAAATTACTGCTGAAATTTCCTCAGCTCGAATTCCAAATATACCTTCTCCTACTTTCAAGTATTATCGAGTAGTAAACTTTTGAATACAAGTTTTTAACTTGCTCTGCTCATGCGTAATGAAAACAATTAAAAAATTTGTGAACATAAAATTTCTTCTTAACAAGAAAACTACCACATAAATATCTTATTTATTACGTGATAAGTATGAAGAATACAATACATAAAAAGCTGTGTTTTTATGCTAAGCATCCCGTTGTGTTACAGAGAACCATTAAAGAAGAGATACCACAAAATCAAATTCTTATTTGAATTGTTTTCAGTAAATTATTGTCAGGCAACATGTTTCATTGGGTTTTGTCACCATCAGGCCCTCTATCGTCATAAAGAGTAAACTACACAATTGCATTATTTAACACTTCGAATGCAATTGTATTTTGATATGTATGATGACTGAGAGTCTGAAGGCGACCAAACATCGGTCGAAACATTTTGCCTGAATAATAGTTTTCTGAATATACGTTCCAAAAAATTTGTGTTCACGGAATATGTCCCTTTACAGCTGTGTTTTGACTGGAACAATAGTTTCTCAGGAGGAAGGCCGCATGTGTAAGAAGACAAAGGACTTGGGCCCTCGGTAACGATGAAAACTGACACAGGAGTGGAAGAGGTGTCATTCATGAAAGAAAATACAACGGTTCAGGCAATGACGTTTAAGTTTTAACAAAATTACAAGAAATAATTTGAAAACGTACAAGATATTTGGAGTCGCTATTGTTTTTTTTTATCAAGACAAGGTACCACGTTACTAAGAGATATCGGTTAGCCTGTTTTTAGCTACCAGGCATATACGAAATTTCTAAAATTCTCCGCAATCACCAGACTTTTCAGAGTGTGACCTTTGTTAATTTGCAAGTTTAGCTGAAAGAAATAATTTTCAATCAAATTTAGACAACCATGTGAAAAGGACACATTTACTCAAAGCACTCTGACAAAAGACTTATGTGGTACTTCTAGATTTGGAGGGCTCGCATGTAGCGGGTTGTTGCTTCCAAAGGAAAGTAACGTCGATGGCGATAAGCTGCAGAAAATAATGTTTTATTCATTACCTAAGTTTTGAAACGAGTCTCATTATTTAATAGCCACACATCATAAATCTTGACCGAATTACTAGAGTCTTTTGAATTGTTAATACATCACAGTAAGGAATAATTAAGATATCTGACCCGAATGCGCATTATGTTGCAACAAACTTATGAACGGTCAATACGGAGTACATTTCTGTGGAATTACAATGTAATTATTAATCTTATTTCTGTGATCATCATTTCTGATTGATTTTTGGTAAACTTAAGAATTTCTTGGAATTGTAAATGTTATAGGCCCATAGAAAAAATAAAACAAGGAATTTATTAGTAATCGGGAAGTAATGATATGGAAGGAAATATACTGGCTTATTTGAAGGTACATCTACAGTATTCAGCCGGGCCTGGAAAAATACAACAAATGACAGAATTCTAAGTAGTCATTAACCCAATCTAAGTTCATACCAGGTATGTTGTTGTTGAAACAGTGTCACTAAATATCCTAATAATCAGTAAGCCGGACAATATGGTTTCTACGTGTTTCATATTTTCTACGTCACTCATATGAACTGCGTTAAAACACTAGATAAAAGACATCACTTACCCGGACAAACCGATGTCCGTTTGGGTTAAGAAAGATAAGGTCGCGTTGTAGCTGTTGTCTTGAGGGGTTAGTTCTTTTCCGGCACTAAATGTTCTCATACTGAAGACGAGTCCCTCAGTTCCGCTGGCTACATCTTTCACGATAAATTCCAGCTGCTGGGTCTCCTGAATGCAAGTGAATTACAAGGCTCTTTGTTTCACAATTGTCAGCACAAAGCAGTTATGACTTGGAAAGTGAACAACAAAGACAGTAAGGCACCGTTTTTCAGAACTGTACCTGGGGACAATCTTCTTAAAAACTGACGAAACGAAATCCAAATAAACATACATGAGGCGAATAGATAGAGGAATGCATGGTACAAAAAACATAAAGGAATTTGTCTCTTGCCCTCTTCAACCACATAGATATTTTCCATGTTGATTCTTTCAGACAAGTTGCTGTCCTCTTTGCCTTGTTTCCTTAATTCAGTGCCTTTAGGAATTTATTTCAAGCACTTGGTTATTGAGCAGGTTTGAGAACTTCAAATTGTTGTAAGAAAAATGATATTTCCAGTAGCTGACGCCCGGTTAGGTTGAGTCTTGTTTCATAGAATAATACCTACCGAATTTCCTTCGTTACGTAACATCCAGTGGCAGTAAGCGGGGGGTATGTTTTGTGAAAGACAAATTACAAAGCATTTGACAGGAAGTTTACCTTGCTTCTGTTCGTTTTTAATCCCCTCAGTTGTCTTGAATAACTAAGTTTAAAAATGAAAATCCGCATTTACATAGTGCGTCTACTAAGTTTTAGGACTGGCATTATAAAAAGTATTTGCATGAAAGAAATGACATTTTTATTGTTTAGTTTTCGACATAGATCCTGTGAAACTGTACACACAAATTTGCACGGTCATACAGCTTCTGGATGCTTTTGTAGAAGTCGTCCTTTCCAATGGTGTTTAATGTACTTGTCACGGCTTTCTGGAAGTCCGAAATCTAGTCAAAGAGGCGTCCCTTCAAGTGGGATTTCACTATTGGGAACAAAAAGTAATCAACAGGTGCTTAATCTGGCGAATACGGAGGGTGGTCGAGCACAGTCACTTTTCGTTGGGCTAAAAACTGCTTGACGAATGTTGCGTTGTGGGACGGGGCTTTGTCGTGCAAAAGGAGCCAGTCACCAGATTCACACATGCCCGGTCTAACACGTCGAATTCTGTTTAGGAGCCTTTCAATTACACCTTTGTAGTACACTGCATTGATAGTTTCACCCTCCGGAACAAATTCTTTGTGGGTTACGCCTTGCCAATCGAAAAATTCACCAATATGATCTTCACACGAGACTTCTGAAATCGCATTTTTTTTCGGCCGTGGCTAGGTTTCTCCAACCCATGCAGCAGATTGACGTTTAGTGGTCGGATCGTAGGCAAAACACGTCTCATCGCCAGTTACAATTTTCTTAAATAAGTCAGGATCGCTGCCGTGGCAATCAAATCTCGGCAAGCTGCAATTCTCTGGTCTTTCTGTTCCGGAGTCAAAGAGTGTGAAACAAAGAGCGAACAAATCTTCCGTTTTCGCAAATCTTCAACTACAATCTTTCTCACTGTGTCAGTGCCAGTGTTCACCTCGTCTGCTAGCATTATTAGCGAAAGATGACGGTTTGGAAGCAGCAACTGACAAATCTTCTCGACATTGTTGTCATTGCGACACTCCGTAGGCTGGCCGCTCCTGGGGTCGTCTTCAATGTCTTCTCGTCTATCACGAAATCGTCCATACCATCGGAAAACATTCAAACGGGACAGTGCTTGGTCCCCATAAGTTGCATTTACCATTTGCAGAGTTTCCGTCGCACTTTTTCCAGCTTTAAAACAGAACTTTATCGCTAATCGTTGCTCCATACTCAAATCCATGACGATGCTTTCACACACAGTTTCGTTTTACGCCACAAATCACAAATACTGCTCAACTCACAAAGACAACACTAAGCACACAACGTGTCGAGACTTGCTCCTACGTGTTTCTGTGGGTGACCGTCTTATGGCGCGCGTAGAATTCGCTCTGCACAATCAGTCCTAAAACTTAGTAGACGCACTGTGTAGTATAAGTGACTTCCGAGTCGAAGTATCAACCCTGGACTCTGAGAAACAAGGCAATAACTACTAGACCACGACGTTCGGTTGGACACCGAAAGCCGAGTGGTAACCTGCAGTTTATCAAACATTGTTCTTGTTCTGCAATTTAAAGTACTGTGTCTGTCATTGCATGTCTGACGGCCAGTGTTTATGCCCAAGGTCACTCAAGATAAACAGGTCGGTGACATCGCCATTTTCCAGCACCACTGACATCTGCCATACTGTACCGTAGTATTAATGACCGAGGCTGAAAAGAAAGCAGTGGGAACTGCTTACCTTCTTTCCTTTAAATAGAGGATTGCCGACGAGACATTGCAGTTCCTTCTTATGTTCAGGACGCCGGTCGCCACTGTTGTCGACAAATTCGCATGTCGGCGGAATACGCACCAAAGGGCAGGACGCTGGCAAAAGAATCCAAGCATAAGCGAGGAAGGCTGGCTCCTCCGAGTTCTGCACTGTCACGTTCATCCTTACAGTTTGCTGGGATCCGATTATCAGCGGAGGCCTAAGTCAAGGGGAAAAAATACAGAGAATTCTTTTTCCAAAACTAGTCTTAACTCTCCAATTTACTCTTTTACATATTTGCGTTTTACCTCCTGTGTTTGTAAATGCATAACTGGTTTTAGGATACATGCAATATTTTATCATTTTAACTTCCCATTTTAATTGATTGAAGTCCTTCATAATGGTTCAGGAGGGGCCGAAATATGCAGGACGTAAATTATAGTCAATTAAGAAATGTTCGGTAAATAACTTAAATTTGTCCCTCTAATTACTAAAACTCTGCAAAACAAACACATTGCTATGCTGCACTACAACAGATATCATACAAATAATTTATATTCAATGCATTTTATTTTCTATCATACTGGTAATAACATAATTTTAAGTTTTCCTTTATATATATATATATATATATAAATTGCGGTTTGGCGTTAATTCGAGAATTTTGGTTGAATGAGACGAAAATCTCTTTCAGATCGTTGGTCAACAACTATAATATGTGGGGTTAAGAAAACTGATATCGGTTATTTTGTACTAAAACAGAAAAAGGTACTAATGAAAATTATATAACAAGGGGCTTTTAGATTGCATTTATCACCAATTTTATTAGGATGGTCCATAAAGAGGGACGAGGAGGTGGCATAACCGGATTATGCGGCAGGTATAAGTATAGGAATGACGAGATGTCCACAAAAAATTTGGTTAGAAGCCCTGAACTGTGGAGGCCTCGTGGGAGAAGTCGGCGTTTATGGGACGTGACTTCTCAATTTTATCTTAATAGAACTGTGTTGTAGATAATGAATTGGATGTATCTGGCTCAGGATGAGTAGAGCTGGCAGACACTAACTCACCGTAATGACATTTCATTCTCCAGGAAACGTTTGAGTTATTGAGCAGCTCTTAGCTACTCAAGATGGACTCCGTCTGGTGGAGCAAGGCAATTTTTATAGGTCAGTTTCTTCCTTCTACTATTCAAAAGTTGGTTTTTAATAAACGAACCGGTTTTAGTCTATAAGTGGATTCTCTGATTAAACACAGGATGTACGGAAGAGTGAAAACGTTTATACACAAAGCATCTGAATTAAGGTATAGGTCTGTCTAATCTATACTTTCAATGTAACTCACACAACGTCGATGAATTCGGCTGTAATTTTAAGGCTGGGTGTGCAACTGTCGTCGTAACGGCACCCTGTGGCGTATGGTACATCTTTCTTGACGGGAGATTGCTTCTCGGGATCGACCACTGGACAGGACTTGCAAAATTTGTCACCTGCGTAAAGACAAGTCATATTTTTAGAAAAATTTGTACAAATTGCTGTACAATGAACCGACAGTGTATCGTGAGGTCAGTCCCCACCTAGAGTTTAAAGTAAATAGATGGCTATATTGTGGGCCGGGTAGCTCAGTCGGTAGAGCGACTTACTACGGGATGGACGGTCCGGAATCGAATCCCGGTGGGGACGAGATTTTCCGTACTTCCAGACCGGCCATGGGGCCCACCCAGCCTCCTGTAAAATGGGTATCGGAGCTTTCCCGGGGGTAAAGTGCGGCCGGGGCGTGCTGCTGACCACTCACCCCCTTCTAGTGTCGCGGTCATAGAAGAGTAGAGCTATACCTCTACCCACCCTCTGGGCCACACCGGGCCTGTAACGGGAACACTTTACCTTTCTTAGATGGCTATATTACATGTTTCATAGCTGGGCATCAAAGAATATTATTATATTTATGTAAAAAATGAACAAATGCACATCGATAAAGTACGTTTATCGTGTATTAATATTTACCAACATTTTTAGGTCACTTCTGCGACTAACATCAGGGTGTCATACAGAATTCCAAAAATTTAAAAAGCAATGCAAAAACTGTAAATAAACACCAGATGTTACAGTTAATATTCCAAGCGCTACCTATAGTCATAAAACGTCAAATTAATTATCGTTAAAAACAGATAAAACTGGGTACTTTTATGTTATTTATTACCTGTTCTAAGCGATATTCTCTATGGCAAATTTACATAGCTAAAAAGGTGTGAATCAACTACATACACTTAAGAAATATTATACATTATGTATTAATTATATGTTTTATATATATGCTCGTATATAACAATATATATACACTATATTAATTCAAGAAATATGGATTTAAACTCACATCTCTCTTTTATGAGACAGGTGTTAACGTTCCACAACTTTGCAAAGTGACCTTACTGAATGTGTGTATATTTATTTGTTTACCTAAATAAGGTATTTTTATGTAGGTAGTAAAACGTTTAGTAGGATTTATATGTATACGGGACAAACAATGACAAAAGAGTGGCAGGAACTTTTCGATATGAGCTTCCCAATCCGTGAACACACGAAGAAGATTATTCAAACATGAAACGCACTTCTATCACAGACTGATTACGCGGAATGCGTTTAAGAATATAATCGCCTGCGACGAAAATACGATATGTCGCTTTCCTTCGTACTACGGGTTGAAATGTTAACATTCGTTTCGGGGTAGAAGCAAGACTTTTCTCTTCGCCACCACGCCTGTTCCAATTCTCTGGCTTACTCACTGCCGTATACGAAAGTTATCTCCTTTAGAACAAAGCACTGGGAGCAGGAAGCGTAATTCCCAAATTCATCTGTTGTCGACGTCCGCCAAGGTTTATTCATGTTCACCCTGCGCGCACACGGACACTAGCTAACCTTCGATTATTTTTTTCCATGGCGCAACAGCCCTTAGTGCGCAAGGGCGTCAAAATTATTGAGGCTTCACAATCACACTCAGACACACCACATTCGTTAGGACTCCTCTGGACGAGTGATCAGCCCGACGCAAAGATCTGTACCTGCAAATGCACTGTACTCACTACAGACAGACACCCATGTCGCCGGCGGGATTCGAACTCTTAATCCCAGCAAGCAAGAGGGCTCAGACCGACGCCTTAAACTGAACCTCCAATTCGCCTATGATTACGTCATTGTGTAAGACATAAATAATCCACTGACGCAAGTCTCACCAATTTACTGATAGCTAACATACGTGTCATACCAGTATTACCAGTGTTACCAGTTCTATTAAACGTGAAAATATCCAATAGTAGTTTGTGTGCAACTGAAAATTTAACACTCACCATTGGATTCGTCTTTCGGCATGTATACCATTCTCAGTTGGATAGGCTTGGAGTAGTCAAAAAGGAAGTTCTGTGAAAACATGAAATTTCGTTTCAGCAAGAATTCGACGGAACTACGATCTGCGGACATAATGTTACATAATGTTACATAATGTTACATAATGTTACATAACACACCACCAAAGACACAGCATATACACACACTTAGGAAGATAATCGTATACTTACATTACATGCAAAAACGTAAGTTATTTTCTGTCTTTAGTAACGTAGCTTTTTCATGCAATATTTTGCCAGAAAGACAAGTTACTTACACTACCTGTACATGTCACTGCTTTAATTCAATAATTTATACATATGTATGTATATATGTATGTATGTATTTATGTACGTATGTGTATGTATGCATATATATATGTATACACACACATATATATACATATATATGTGTGTGTATGTATGTTTGTGTGTGTGTGTGTGTGGGGGGGGGGGGGGGTTATCTACTGCCTCCAGAGAAAGTAATTACAATATATACAAGTACCTGTTTTATTACTTCAGTAAATTAGAGACAGTTTATTTGTGTCCAGGGAAGGTTGGGAATGTATGTTTGGTTAAGGGTAACATCTATCGAAGTTGGCAGTTGTGTGCGTTGTAAATAGGTGGAGCGTGTTGCAAATGGAAAGATGAGTTCTGAAAGCCTTTCCACTTCATCATGGATTAACACATTTCTTATCCGCGTTCTGCAGGCTGCCGCCTGTAGATTAACTTTCAACGGTACAGCTACAGCCCAAATCAAAGTATGCACAAAGACAAGAGTTCTCTTGTTACAGTTACAAACTGTGAATCGTAAAATTGGAAGATGACAATCGACATGTGATATCTGATCTTTATTTAGGATGAAATACTTAAATCCAGTACTCACCCCCTTCTAGTGCCGCGGTCATGGAAGAGTAGAGATATAGCTCTACCCACCCTCTGGGCCACACCGGGCCTGTAACGGGAACACTTTAACTTTTTTACCTTTTACTGAAATCCAGTGTTACTAGAAGAAAAAAATGTTCTATTCAAATGCTGTGTTGCATATAAGACGTGGAAAAAGTTGTAATGCGTTCGTCCACTGTAATTTATTTTAATTTTGTGTTATTTAAAGACACCTACAATTGCTAACATTATGTATCGTTGGTAATAAATGAACGAATGAACAAAGAACCTGTGGAATGATAGTGACAGGAGAAAACCGAAGTAGTCGTAG
>Ga0123355_10014594_pt1 | contig 12294 bp, 7 predicted proteins | sample TergutEmb28metaG_3_FD_89872 | JGI IMG/M metagenome (GOLD analysis project Ga0123355, IMG submission 89872) | Embiratermes neotenicus P1 segment gut microbial communities from Petit-Saut dam, French Guiana - Emb289 P1 | ecosystem: Host-associated > Arthropoda: Insects > Digestive system > Gut ...
CAAGTAACTAACTTAGCTGTTGTTGCGAGGAGTTATCGAGATTTTGTTTTGGGAGTGCTAAATAATGATGATTATAAAAAACGGCAATTTGTAGGGGGCGATGGTAATCGCTCCCTACAAAAATGGCAAAAAACTATTATACACGGGCTTATACCATCCGCCCTACAGTAGAATGGTTTTATTTTACACAAATTTAGAAATTTTTTATTAAGACTAGGGCAAGCAAAAAGTTTTTTTTACAATTAAGCCGTATTATAGTTTGTGGTTAGATATTATAGAAGACAAAAACTAACCTCTATTTAATTGATGCTTTTAAAATAGAATCCTTACTTTTTTATAAAGCTTAAATACGAAAAAATTATGTATAACAAAACTTAAATTCGTCCATAATCCTTCTCATGATAATGTATAGTTTTGGCAAGTCGAAAGAATTCATTTCACAAAAAGGTATCGGTGTTATTGTTTGCGATAACGAAGAGCAAACTCCTAACATAAAAGTAGCGGGCTCTAATGCTCAGAGATTAAAAAGCGGAGATAAAATTTCTGCTAGTAATTTAGTTGTAGTAAAACGTACAAAAGGACAAATTCCTTTTGGTAATTTTACTATTTTAGAGTATTTTAGGTATCAAAGAGCGCTTGTAGACGAAAGACCTTTTAGCCGCTCCGAAATCGCCAGCAGAATATATACTGTCGGTTTAAACCGTTCGATTAGTACAAAGTTAAAACGCTTATCTCCTGTAGAGTTTAGAGCGCTTACTCTTGCTACAAAAATGCAAGAGGACACTACTAAAACATTTCTAAATTTTGCCGGCTTAAAGTATTGCCGTAAAAATAAAAAACTCCTTTCTAACTTTTTAAGTAAGCTAGATAAGAGTTTTACTGTATTTGTAAATTTAAGCGATACAAGATTTGTACCTAAGAAGAGAGGATAGATAAAGTAAAAAATTTGGTTTTATTTAATTATTAAGCATTTTTAAGTTAGAGATTAGTAAATATACTTTTATATTACCATCCTTCAAAAAAGTCATCTATCTCTTCGCCTAAATTATTTAAAAATCCACCTAATCCGCTCCCTTTGCGGCGATTTGCTTCGGCAGTCGCCGTTTTTTGTTTTTCTAACTCGACTTGCTGTCTTGTTAGTTCCGCCATAGCGTTAGGGTCGGGGCGGGAAATCATAGTAGAGCCGCAATATGTGCAACTGCTGGCATAACCTACAATTACTTGCGCTTTATATCCGCAGCCTTTACATTCAATAACATCGGTACTTCCTACAATTGCTCCGCTTGTTGTTTTTGGAGCAGGCATTGTTGTTGGTTGGTTTTGCATAGGGCGTTGTTGCCGTTGCGGTGCTTGAGACTGCTGAGGAGTAAAAGTAACTTGTCCGCCATGTGGATGATGTCTTGCCTGTTCGTTTCTTGTGCGTTGCATTTTTTCTTCATGGCTGGAGTTAGCAATTAACATATAAATTCCTATCGGCCAAAAAATGATAAACATTAAAATTATTAAAGCCGTTGAATACGGCTGGTTGTGTCCGCTCATAACGTATATACTATAGCACAAAACATCGCACATTGTCAACTTTTGTAAAATTAAAGTTTGATTAGAATTTTAAAAATCGGATATTTTGTAAAGCGCAGTCTGCCGTTAAATTTTAGCACACTTTTTGTTTTTTTTTAAAAAACTCTTTTAGTCAATGCTTGCTTTTTTTTAAATTGGGCATTATACTATTATCTATGACTTCCGTAACTCCTAAACCCATATATTTAGACCATTCGGCAACTACTCCTGTGGATAAAAAAGTATTAAAAATGATGATGCCTTTTTTTAGTGATACTTTTGCTAACGCTTCCAGTGTACATAGCGTAGGACAGAAGGCAAATTCTGCTGTAGATTCTGCCCGCAGAAAAGTGGCGGAATTACTTAGAGTAAAACCGACGGAAATATTTTTTACAAGCGGCGGCACCGAGTGTTGTAATTGGGCAATAAAGGGTGCGGTGTTAAGTAAAGAAAAAAATCGTATAATTGTATCCGGCATAGAACATGCCGCGGTGTTGTCGAGTGCTAAAAAATTAGAAAAGCAGGGTGTAGAGGTTATTTATTTGCCTGTAAACAAAGAAGGATTTGTAGAGCTTTCTGAGTTGGAAAAGGTAATCAATGATAAAACCGCATTAGTTGCCGTAATGCTTGCTAATAACGAAATCGGTACAATTCAGCCGGTTAAAGAGCTTGCTGCGATTGCCAAGAAATACGGAGCGTTATTTTTTACCGATGCCGTACAAGCGGTGGGCAGTATTCCTGTTTATCCGTTGGAGTTAGGTGTTGATATGCTTTGTTTATCGGCTCATAAATTTTACGGACCTAAGGGTGTTGGTGTGATGTATATTAGGGGCGGACTAAAGCATGACAAGCTAATTACGGGCGGTCATCAAGAACGCAATATGAGGGGCGGTACAACTAATGTTCCGCTTATTGTAGGGCTGGCGGCGGCTATGGAGTTTGCGGTAGTTAATCAAGAAAAGAACAGTCGAAAGATAGCTAAACTAAGAGATTATTTTGTAGCGGAGGTTTTTAATAAAATTCCGCATACGATATTAAACGGCGGAGCAAAAAAACGTTTGCCGCAAAACGCTAATTTTACGTTTGAGTATATCGAAGGAGAATCGCTTTTATTATCTTTAGACCTTAACGGTATTGCTTGCAGCAGCGGCTCGGCGTGCAGTAGCGGCAGCCTAGAGCCAAGTCATGTGCTTATGGCTATGGGGATAACGGAAGAAAAAGCGCATGGTTCTATTAGATTTAGTTTTGGCAAATATAATACTAAGGCAGAGATAGATAGAGTTATCGAAGAGTTAATTATAGTTGTGGAAAGATTAAGAAAGATATCGCCGTTATATTTTAGATAAATTTTTATTTAGGTGTGGGCGATAGAGTATGCTCGCACTTTTTTTAAAAACTGTTTGACTTTTCTTTTCTAATAATGTATAAATTTATAGTACCTTTGATAATTACTTAATTAGTAGTTATCATTTTTAATTTTATTTTTCACTTCGGAGGAGTACATAATTGGAAGAAGCAAAGACGATAGACAATATTGCAAATGAAACCCAGCCAAAAAGCCAAGAAAAATTTTGGCATGCAGAAGAGGCTTATGATGTTTTAAGTCAGAAGCGGGTAGATTTAGCTATAGGCTTAAATGATGACGAAGTTTTATCTCGGCAACAAAAGTACGGTCTTAATAAATTTAAGGAAGAAAAGAAAACACCGCTTTTCTTTCAGATACTTCATCACCTAAAAGATTTAGCGATTATAATACTTATTATTGCGGCATTGCTTGCTCTTGTTATGGATATTGCGGCTGTTGCCGGTTGGAGAGATGTTTACGACAGAACAACAGGCGAACTTTTATATTCTCATAGTGCCAGTTGGTTTAAGGCGCCTGTTATTATGGCGATTGTTATATTAAACACCGCTCTTGCCGTTATACAAGAACGAGGAGCCCAAAAGGCAATGGAGGCGCTTGCTAAACTAAACTCTCCTACATGTTTTGTATTAAGAAACGGTATAAAACAAGAAATAGACACAACAGCGCTTGTTCCCGGCGATATCATTATATTAAAATCCGGAGATTTAGTTCCTGCCGATGCCAGAATTATAGAAGCTGTTAGTTTTGCTGTAGACGAAGCCAGTTTAACGGGAGAGAGCGAACCCAGTAAAAAAACAACCGATAAATTAGACGGCGAGAACATTCCGTTAGGCGATAGAAAAAATATGGTATTTAGCGGTTGCTTAATTGCTAACGGTAACGCAACGGCAGTTGTAACAGATACGGGTATGAATACTCAAATGGGTAAAATTGCCGACTTTTTAACCTCTACTAAAAAACGATTAACCCCACTTCAGATGCGTATAATTAAATTGGGTAGGGTTATTTGTGCTATTGCTATAATTAGTGCCGTTATATTACTTGGATTTAGCATTCTAAACAATATATATGTTATACCGGGTACAGAAGGTCTTAGATGGTGGCAGCGTCATGATTGGTGGATGCTAGCGTTTGTAGCAATAACTTTGGCAGTGGCTGCTGTTCCCGAGGCTATGATGGTTATAGTTACGCTTACACTTACTAAAGGCGTACAAAAGATGGTGCAAAAAAATGTTATCATCAGAAAGCTTCCGGCAGTTGAAACGCTTGGCAGCACCAGCGTAATTTGCAGCGATAAAACAGGAACTCTTACTCAAAATTTAATGAGTATTACCAGAATGTGGCGATACGGCGAAACTCCGGTAATACTGGCGGAGCTTGGTACAGAAGAACATTTGTGGTTTTTATCTAAATTATTACTAAGCAGTAATGTAACACTGGAAAAAGACACTGCCGGTAATTATAAAATAATCGGAGATCCAACCGAAAGCGCCATAATGCGTCTTTGTATAGACAGAGGCATAACAAGGCAAGAGTTATTCGAAAAATATCCGAGAGTTGCCGAAATTCCTTTTTCGTCCGCTCGCAAAATGATGACTACGGTTGTCAGAAAGCCCGACGGCAAGTATTTAGTTTTAACTAAAGGCGCTTTTGATAGATTGCCGTTCGACCGTAGAGACGCTAATTATCAAAAAGAATTAGGCGATGTACATGATAGCTTTGCCGATGATGCACTTAGACTTATAGCTTTGGCATATAAAGAAATTGATATGCTTCCGCCAAAGGATAAGTGGGAAGAAGAACTAGAAAAGGATTTAATTTTCGAAGGCTTTATCGGCATTATAGACCCGCCCAGACCCGAAGCGAAGGCAAGTATAGCTAAAGCTAAAAAAGCCGGTATTCGTACGATTATGATAACGGGTGATCATGCTAAGACGGCAACAGCGATAGCAAGAGAGTTAGGTATTATTGCTCATCATGAGGGTGTTATAACGGGAGCTGAGTTAAACGAATTTACAGATGACGAATTGTTTGAAAGCGTACAATATTATAGTGTGTATGCAAGGGTTAGTCCGGAAGATAAAATTAGGATTGTTCAAGCATGGAAAAAGCACGGTCAGGTTGTAGCCATGACGGGGGACGGTGTTAATGACGGTCCTGCGCTAAAAGGCGCCGATGTCGGTGTTGCTATGGGAATTGCAGGTACTGAAGTTGCTAAAGGCGCGTCCGATATGATATTAACGGACGATAACTTTACCAGTATCGTTAGCGCTGTAGTAGAGGGTAGAAATGTTTTTGCTAATATCCGTAAATTAGTGTATTTCTTGATTGTTTGTAACTTTGCCGAAATAACAGTTATGTTGTTTGGTATAATAGCTGGCTGGGGTTTAGCGGTTACACCGATTATGCTGTTATTTATTAATGTACTGGCAGACGGTATACCCGGACTCGCTCTTGCTAAAGAAGAAGCAGACCCGAGAATTATGGACCGAAAACCGTTTAGACGGGGTGAGAGCTTTTTCTCAGGCGGGCTTTTAGAGGTTATTATAAGGCAAACTCTTGTAACGGCAGTTGTAACATTAGCAAGCTTTTATATAGGTAAGTATATGCTTGCCCCTATGCTTGCTCCGGCACAATACAGTTATTACCTATACGGGGCATCTATGTCTGCTATTCATTATCTGCGTGGCACCGATGCGTATGCCTTTGCTCTTGCTTTTGGGCAAACTATGGCATTTTTAACTTTAGGCTGGGCAAGTATAATTCATATATTTACAGCCAGATCCCGCAAGTCTGCGTTTGCAACAAATTTCCTAAAAAACAAACAAATGACCTTCTCTGCTTTAATTTTGTTTGCAATACTGGCTATTATGGTATTAGTTCCGTGGATAAATGCTAATATTTTAGGCACAGGTTTTAATCATATGCTTCCTTGGGAAGGCTGGTTAATTGCCTTTGCCTTATGTTTTGGTCCTATTGTAGTTGCTGAATACAACAAATTTTGGGATAATCATAAACTAAAGTTAATCGAGAAAAACCGTGTAGGCGGAGCAACTAAAGGCTTTAACGATAAAGACGATGATGCGGTTACTAAACCGAAAGATGTGGTTTATTAGTAAAGTAATAAAGTAAAAGGGAATAAGTAAAAAGTTTGGATTTATTTTATTTAATATAAAATATTTATCTAAAAGTTATATTTCATTTCTAAATAAGTCAATATTTCTTAACTTTTCCTTTTTATTTTTTAAAAGCATAAACTGTTTTATCGTAGCATAAACTCAATAAAAGGTAATTTTTATGTCTCAACTTTTATTTCAAATAATATTTACGGTGCTGGGGGCTGTTATGCTTGCCGCTGCCAGTTATAAGTCTTATCAGATTCTACAGTTAAGCAGCTATAGAGCTACAGAGGTAGCTAAGTGGTATAAGGCAACAAAGTACGAGTATCTAAAAAGATATTTTGCGCTTTGGTTTTTGTCTATTGTTGTGATGGGTGTGTTTGTTGCTAGCTTTTTTGCATTTAGTTATGTGTACTATTTTGGGGCTTTAGCATTTTTCGGTTTCGGTATTTTATTTACACTTTTAATTAAACGCACTAACAAAAAAACTCCTCTAAAATTTACTTGGCGGATAAGAAGACTTATTGGTACAACTACCTTGTTAAATTTAGGATTAGTATACGGATTATTGCGGTTAGGCGCGTTATTACCTATAGATTTTTATCCGTTTGTAGCTTTTGCATTTTTACTAATCCCCGGTACTACTACGCTTGCGCATTTTATAAATTTACCGTTAGAAAATGGGCTTCGCAAAAAATATATTAAACGGACTATGCAAGTTTTAGATAAACATGAGGGTCTAATAAAAATAGGTATAACGGGTAGCTTTGGCAAAACCACGGTAAAAAATATTCTTACTGCGTTTTTATTAAAAAAATATAAAGCGCAAACAACTCCCGCCAGTTTTAATACTCCTATGGGCATTTGTAAAGCGGTGGGTAATGGTTTAGGCGATATAGAAGTATTTGTAGCGGAAATGGGAGCAAGGTATACGGGTGATATAGCGGAATTATGTAAAATCGTTAGACCGACTTACGGGGTGCTTACCGGCATAGGTAATCAACACTTAGATACCTTTGGCAGTATCGAAAATCTGCATAAAACTAAATATGCTCTTATAGAAGCGGTGCCCGAAACCGGTCATGCTTTTTTTAACGGTGACAGCGAGGGAGCGGCTATGATGTACGACTGGTGCAAGATACCTAAAACTATGGCTTGTAGCGGAGATGTTAATAAAGAGGGCGTTTATTATACTAATCAGACAATGACAGCTAAGGGTGTTAGCTTTATACTTCATAACAGTGAGGACAGCATAGAAATTGTTACTCCGCTATTGGGGAAGCATATGGCAGGTACTCTTACACTTTGTGCCGGCGTTGCGCTTCATTTGGGTGTTACGCTAGAGCAAATCAAAGAAGCGGCGGCAGAGTTAAAGCCTGTTCCGCATAGATTAGAGCTTATTGACAGAGGCGATACCATTGTTATAGACGATGCTTATAATTCTAATGTAGACGGCGCAAGAAACGCTTTAGAAGTGCTTAGCATGTTCGAGGGGACAAAGATTGTTGTAACTCCGGGATTGGTAGAGCTAGGTGAGCAAGAGGACGAATGTAATTATAAAGTAGGCGAGTATATCGCTGAGTTTGCCGATTATGCGGTATTAAATAGTAGCCGAGCCGAAAAAATAGCCGAAGGCGCAAAAGCTAAAGGTATGGATAAAGATAAAATAATTTTTGCCGCCGATTTAGCACAGGCTATGGAAAAAATCGGCAACATAGAATGTGATAAAAAAATAATATTATTCGAGAACGATTTGCCCGATAATTTTAAGTGATTGGCAATATAATATTGTTAAAAAAACACTTTTAAGGAAAAATTATTATGAACGATAATTTAATGAAAAATAATAAAATCTATGATGCACCTAATAAAAAAACTGATAATGCGGTGTTCTTTTTCTTTAGCGGAATATTGTCCTTAGTAAATTCCGCTTATTTTTGGTTGGGGGTTTTAATATTAACTCTTTTAGGAACTTTTACTAATCTAACCTATCCGTTATTGCTTCCCGTAATTTTTGCAATAGTTCCTGCGGCATTTTTTATGCTAGCTTTATTAGTATTTAATATAATGGGTGTAGTTTTTGCTAAAAATCAATTTAGTATATTAAACGATAAAAGAAACAAAAGAAGTTTAGTTATAACTTCTGTCGGTTTAGCTGTTACCGTCGCACACATTATAGGCATGATACTTTTTTTGGTGATTATGAATATTTAGATTAACAGCTAAGATTAACCAAAATTTTATTAAAATTGTTGTTGACTATTACTTCATTTAATTGTTATAATATTTACATAATCTCCCTTAACAACTTTTAACCGCTGTATACTATCTTAACCAAAGTAGTATATAGCGGTTCTCTAAATAATGTTATGCTTCCGGATTTACAAAAAATTATTTTTTAAAATAGAATCGTTTAACAGATTTAGTTTATAATATGAAAAACAATCAGTCTAACAACTTTAATAAATTCGATAACTCGCTGGATTTTGCAGAAAAAGAAAATACTGTAATAGACTTTTGGTATAAGGAAAAGATTTTCGAAAAAAGTATCGAAAAAGCCGAAAATTCTAAGCCGTTTACTTTTTACGACGGACCTCCTACAGCTAACGGTAAGCCGCATATAGGGCATGTATTAACCCGTGTTTATAAAGATATTATTCCACGCTTTCATAGCATGAAAGGTAAAAAGGTTTTGCGTAAAGCGGGCTGGGATACTCATGGATTACCCGTAGAGTTAGAAGTAGAAAAAACTCTTAATTTAGAGGGTAAAAAGGATATAGAAAAATACGGCGTAGAGCCGTTTATAAAAGCCTGTAAAGAAAGTGTTTTTAAGTATCAGCAAGAATGGGAAAAAATGAGTAGCCGCATTGGATTTTGGGTGGACATGGATAATCCGTATGTAACCTACGATGATAAATATATAGAATCGGTTTGGTGGAGCCTTAAAGAAGTTTTTAATAAAGACCTTATCTATAAAGGACATAAGGTTGTGCCGTATTGCCCAAGATGCGGTACTGCATTATCCAGCCATGAAGTATCTCAAGGTTATAAGGATGTTAGCGATTTGACGGCGGTTGTAAAGTTTAGACTTGTAGGAAACGCAGATTGGGCGTCCCGTTATACTTACTTTTTAGCATGGACAACCACCCCTTGGACTCTTCCGAGTAATGTAGCTTTATGCGTTAATCCAAAAGCAAAATACTCATTTGTAAAAAAGGGCGAAGAAACATTTATTTTAGCGCATGAATTAATAGAAAAGCATTTTGGAGAAAAAACAGAAGAGAATAGATATGAAATTATAGTCGAAAAATCAGGTAAAGATTTAGTCGGATTAACTTACGAACCATTATTTAATATTCCTAATTTAGATAAAAAGCAAGATTATTATAAAATAACTTCCGACAATTTTGTAACTCTTACAGACGGTACTGGTATTGTTCATATTGCACCAGCTTATGGCGAAGATGACTATCAAGTAGCAAAATCTAATAACTTAGGTTTGTTACAACTTGTAGGCGCAGACGGGAAATTTGATAATTCAATTCCAGAGTTAGCAGGCACTTTTTGTAAAGACGCCGATATTCCGATTATCAAAATTCTTGCCGGTAAAAATCTTCTTTTTTCTAAAGCACAATATAAACATAGCTATCCGTTTTGCTGGAGGTGTAATACTCATCTAATTTATTTTGCACGCAGCACATGGTTTATCGCTATGAGCAAACTAAAAAAACAGCTTATAAAAAATAACCGCACTATAAATTGGATGCCCGAAACAATTAAAGAAGGCAGAATGGGCGATTTTTTAGAAAATGTAATAGACTGGGGTATTAGTAGAGAGCGCTATTGGGGAACACCGCTACCGATTTGGATTTGTGTTAGCTGTAATCACAAAGAAGCTATAGGTTCTAAAGCGGAGTTAATTAAACGAGGTAATATAAAAGGTGATATAGAGCTACATAAACCGTATGTAGACGGCATTGAGTTTGATTGTCCGCATTGCAAAGCAAAAATGTACCGTACTCCCGAGGTTATAGACTGCTGGTACGATAGCGGAAGTATGCCGTTTGCTCAGCATAACTATCCTCATAGCGGAGTAGAAAGTTTTAACTCTACATTCCCCGCAGATTTTATTTGCGAGGCGGTAGACCAAACCAGAGGCTGGTTTTATACTCTTATTGCTATCGGTACATTATTATTTAATAAAGCGCCTTTTAAGAATTGTATTGTATTAGGTCATGTACTAGACGGTAAGGGTGTAAAAATGAGTAAACACATAGGTAATGTTGTAGAGCCTATGGGAGTTATCGAGGCTCATAGCGCCGATGCGGTAAGATGGTATTTTTACACATCGTCGGCTCCATGGTTGCCAAGTAGGTTTAGTGCAGACAGCGTAGCCGAGGGCGGCAGAAAGTTTTTATCTACGGTGTGGAATACTTGTAGTTTTTACGAGCTATACCGTGCAATAGATAATTTCGATCCAAGCAAATATCCGCTTAAAAAAAGCAAGTTGTCGCAAATGGACGAATGGATTTTAAGCGAGCTTAATAGCTTAATAGATAGCGTAGACAAAAATTTGACTGCATATAAAATTACAGAAAGTGCAAGAAGCATAGAAGGCTTTATGGACGATTTATCAAATTGGTATATTCGACGCTGTAGAGCAAGATATTGGGTAAGCGGAATGGGAAATGATAAAATTGCCGCATTCGCTACTCTTTACGAAGTTATAGAAAAATTGTCTAAACTAATTGCTCCCTTCACTCCGTTTATAGCCGAAAGACTTCATCAGCATTTTGTCAGACCATATTTTAATAAAGCGGAGATTAGCGTGCATTTAGAAACATTTCCTAAAGCTGACACAAAACGCATAAATTTAGAACTGTCTAATAAAATGCGAACAGTCCTCAATTGTGCTAATTTAGCAAGAGCTTGTAGAAGCAGCAGCAATATAAAAATCCGTCAGCCTCTTAGCAAAATGTATTTGGCGGGTTGCGATCTTACTCCTGATTTAGTAGCGGTATTAGCGGACGAGCTAAATGTAAAAGAGGTAGAGCTTATTCAAAAAGCCAGCGAGTTTATAGATTATAATTTAAAACCTCAGCTAAAAACTGTAGGACCTAAATATGGTAAATTGTTAGGTGCTATAAGTAAGCATCTTAGCGAAAACGCAAGCGCTATAATATCTGCAACCGAAAACAACGGAGTTTATAAAGTAAAAATTGACGGGCAGGAAGTGGAGTTAAATAAAGACGATCTTTTAAGCAGTGCTGTACCAAAGCCGGGTTTTGTATCGGAAGCGGGACACGGGTTAGCGGTTATATTAGATACAACTTTAACACAAGAACTTATAGAAGAGGGAATATTACGAGAAGTTATATCAAAGTTGCAAAATATGCGCAAAGCATCGGGCTTTGAAGTAACGGATAGGATTGTAGTAAGTTTTTGCGGAAGCAAAGAGTTCGAAGAGTTGATAGGAAAATATAAAGAGGTGTTAAGCGGAGCGGTTCTGGCAAATGAAATTGTAAAAAAACAATTAGACGACAGTAGCGGTACGGCATTTAATTTAGATGAATTTAAAGGGTATTTAATGGTTAATAAATAAGGTGGTAGGGGCGGCTTTCTGCGCCTGTACCTAATAAAAAAAGCATGAAACTTTCTAACAATTGGACAACTTATAAAATACTCGCGACAGGTAACGGCGAAAAACTAGAAGATTGGAACGGTGTTATATTACTCCGCCCCGACCCTCAGATTATTTGGCCGAGTAAAACCGATTTATCAAAATATAAAAACCTATCCGCTCGCTATACTCGCGAAAGCACCGGCGGGGGCAGGTGGGATAAAAAAGGAAAACTACCTGACGAGTGGAATATTACTTATAAAGACCTTACTTTTTCGCTTAAACCTATGGGATTTAAGCATACGGGATTATTTCCCGAGCAAGCATATAATTGGGATGTTATGCGAAAGGTTGTAGCTGATGCCAAATCCGACTACGATCGTCCGATAAAAATTCTAAATTTATTTGCTTATACCGGCGGAGCTACTGTGGCTCTTTCTAAAGAAGGAGCAAAGATAACTCATGTAGATGCCGCTAAGGGCATGATAGATAGGGCAAAAATAAATTGCGGTTTAAGCGGTATTACTTCGGATGCAGTTAGATGGATAATAGACGATTGCAAAAAATTTATGCTTCGAGAGCATAAGCGGGGACAAACATACGATGCTATAATTATGGACCCGCCAAGTTAC
>Ga0123355_10014595_pt1 | contig 12294 bp, 9 predicted proteins | sample TergutEmb28metaG_3_FD_89872 | JGI IMG/M metagenome (GOLD analysis project Ga0123355, IMG submission 89872) | Embiratermes neotenicus P1 segment gut microbial communities from Petit-Saut dam, French Guiana - Emb289 P1 | ecosystem: Host-associated > Arthropoda: Insects > Digestive system > Gut ...
GAAGGTTCATTACCGCACTCACAAGCGTCCGCCAACTGTCTCTATCCTGGGCCAGCCCAATCCAGTCCATATACCCACATCCCACCTCCTGGAGATCCATCCTAATATTATCCACCCATCTAATCCTAGGTCTCCCCAGTGGTCTCCTTCCCTCCGGTTTTCCCACCAAGATCCTACACACCCCCCTCTCCTCACCCGTACGTGCCACATGCCCAGCCCATCTCATTCTTCTCAATTTTATCCCCCGCACAATATTGGGTGAGGAGTACAAATCATTTAGCTCCTTGTTACGCAATCTCCTCCATTCCCCCGTTACCTCATCCCTCCTAGGTCCAAATATTCTCCTCAACACCATGTTCTCAATAGTTATCAAAATCTGTTTCTTGCTCTTCTGGTAAAATGTATAATGTTCTTATGAAATGCAGCCCAAAACTAAAATATTATCAACTGATTAAATTCAATGTCCTATCCACAATATACTCCAATGTTGTCACTGTACATATAAATGGCAACTAACAAAGTATACTACAGCAGCATAATGAAAACTACTTAGACCCATTATTAACATATATTACAGTAACCACCAAATTATGACAGAAATGGACATGGAAATGTCAGGAGCAGATGAGAATGCAGGGGAGGAGAATTCCAGTATAACCAATTTCACTAACAGCACCAGAATAGAGTAGTCAGTATACTGACTAGGCTACAGGCTAAACAATGAGGCATTTTCCATTCTTCAAAATGTTCAGACCAGCTCCAGGGCCCACACAGCTTCCTACTCCGAACGAAACAACATGAGAACATTCTCACCTTAAAAGGATGACAGTCTGAATCAGCAAAGTTACTTGGTGCTGACACAAAGAAATATGGCGAGAAGCCATGAACATGACAGCAGACTGAGTTGCCTTCCATGGTCACTCCGTACATTCTCATAATGGGCACTGGACCCTGCTGACTTCCTAGCATGCCAGCTACTGGAGAGCCTAAAACATTACCATAAAAAGTGTCTAACATGTGTAATTAAATAAGCAGCAAAGTACTATGTGAGACCTGGGACTTTTATGGAAATATAACTAACATAGCAGTTGACTGGAATACAGTGCTGTGTACTAGGTCTTGCCATAAGTTCTGTTACAAATACAATGTGCCCTGGAAGGAAAATTAAACAAAACAGCCACTTTTAGAGCTAAATAATTTATTTGCAATAGCTTTAGTTTTTTATTTATAATAATGTCAATCAAAATGGCCGCCCTATGCCTCAACGCAAATCTTGCGACGCTCCGGCCAATCTACTGTCGCTGCACGCTCCGTCTCCAGGGGGATCTCTGGTGCTGCCTACACAAGGGGTCTCCTCAGGCTCTCCAAGCTGTTGTGATGCTTTCGGCAAGCCATGTCCTCCAAAACAGCCCACAATTTATTGTCCAGGGTTTTGAGGTCTGCACTCCCCGAAAGCCAATTCTCGGCGATGATGAAGGCCAGAAGGTTCCTCTGCAGCCACTCCTGAGTTGTCTTGGCCTTTTGGGCAGGAACTGAGACCTGCTGCAAGACCCATTCCTGACCACTGAAGAAGGTCATGTTAAGATGTTTCACAGCTCCTTGTAGCACGTCCTCTTGATAAACTCGGACACCAGTTTCATCCCTCTCTTGCAAAAATGAAGATGTAACAGAATTTATGGCAAGACCTAGTAGTTTGGATGACAGGTACCAACATTTTGGAGAACCCTGCTGTCCCCATCTCTTCTATGCTAAAAATGGACTGATGTGCGCTATAATACAAAATAATATTACAACCAGCATGAATTAAACAAACTCACCCTCCCATTATGCCAGAAACATTCTTGTTATGACTTTTAAGTTTGCACTATCTGTTTCTTCTGATAGTTCAAATGTATGGCGGTGGACACATTACCTGTGTAATGATCGATATCTAACTGTTGAAAGGTCAAAGCATAGTCTGCTGGATCCAATACTGGCAGTGCTGGTCGACTCCATTTCACACTTGTCTGCTGTGTCTCTGGGCCCTAACAATATATAAAAAAGACAATGTGCATAGACAATCTTCAGTAGTCTCATTATAACATGTTACATGTAATTTACTTTTCACAGTCCTCTTCACACTCACAATCATTTCCTGTAAGCAGCATCAAATTTCAAGCTTTTGTTATGCTGAAGACCCACACTGTGTTCTTAAACATATGGTCTTGCAGGTTGGCACTGATGTTTTACAGGAATTCCTGCTTTCATTGTATGGAGACAGTAACAGCATATTCCTCCAAAACACTGGTGCCATTAAAGATGTTTCCCAAACACATTTTTCCACCTTCTAAACATTTCTTGGCCACCACAGGCACTAATTATCTTCACAGAGTTTCACCTACGTAATGAAAGGAAGGTAAAATACAGGGATCAGTCAGAAAACAAGTTTACACGTCATATAATTTGGGTTCTTTATTTCCAGCTGTAGTAAGAACACTTCAGACTTAATAGCATTGCTATCCCACTACTTCACAAAGTCGATACTGCTACTGAGACATTTATCATATACAATATTCCCTGTTTATGTTAATCTGTGTCCTTTGCTATTAGCCATCGAGTCACAACTACTTCTGCCTAGTGATAACCTGTAAGTATGTGGCTGCCAATATTTTGCTTCAGTGCTGGAAACAGATGATAATCACTCTGCATGAAATTCCTCTGATATAATTTAAATTACATGCCATGCAATAATATTTTCTGACCGATCCTCATAAATAGAATTTTGACACCATATAAAGAACAATGTTTAGAAAGAGTGGGTCTTACATGTTATTTAATGACTCACTTTCACTTACTTAGGTTATGTAACATCAAATGACAGCATAACTGTATGGGGAACAGGAAAGAAAGTTTGTCTAATGACATGAAGTAGGAAGGGAATCAGTCTCTTTCCTTCCACTCTGGCACATCAGTTTCAATGGATAATTTAACAATGCTATATGAAGTGTGGAAAATGCTCAGAATGATACAGGACGTGAATATTATACATTTCTTGAGCCTGAAACATCCAGATTTCGACTCATTTTAATCGTAGCTTCCTTCATGGTTCTACTCCACCATATTTCTACAGGAAGTGAGATGAACCAGTACAGAAACCTACTATACAGACTGCAATTTGAACTAGATACCATCATTTCTAAACATTTGCAACAATAATGCATCAAAATCAGGCCTTTCGACTCTGTGCTTCATGCAGTGTCTGGCCTTACCAATTTAAGGTACTGTAACGTTGTATGATAAGATGACTGTAAATCATGACAAGGAAACATCTGGGCCAATTTCATCATAAAAGTCTTCACTTTGTCTATAAGAGCTGAAGAAAACAACACAAAAACTCTATTAGGATTCCCAGTGGCAGGTAAGATAAGAGCACAGGACCTATCAAATGTAAGACAGACATTCTGCCACTGATAAACAATATTCAAAGGAAATCACAGTCAAGAATGATGTAATAATTCTAGTCCTTGTAATGTTTGAGGTTATGTGCAACATAAAAATTCATCTTACTACAATTAAATGAATTCCAAAACTGCTAATAAAAGCAACAAAATACAAATTAAAATTTTTTTTCTCTAAAACATGACATGAATGAATCATTACCCATACAAGAGTTCAAGAACAACAAAGTAACAATATGGGAAGGATGTCTTGCAATGAGCATAAGATAGACATGACAGCAATTGACAAATCACAGCAAATGATGTGTAACAACACACACTGAATGCAATACACAAAAATATAAGATGTACACACTACTACAACAAAACCAATGCAAAATGGTATGGCACACAGGACAAATATAACCTATATGGGTAAGGTTGATACTGAGAATGATGCCAGTACAGACACCAAAACATGTCACAATCAATTCTTGTGACAAATGTCACAGGCATAACTTGGATGTTGGGGAGATACCCCTCCCCCCAAATATTTTTTATACCCAAGAATTTCTTTTGGCTATTGAGTTGAAGTAAGGCACATAAAAAATTGGACTAACATGGGAGGAAAGGGGTGTATGTATATTAAGGACAGGTTGAAACCAATATTCCCTCTCTTTCTAACTTGACTCCTAACACCCATGGTCCATTTTGCTCCCCCCCCCCCTCCACATTGTTATTAACCAAGTTATGCCTTTGACAAAGGTAGCTGTAGCTGATATGTAATAACAATAAATATAAATACTAAAACCACATGGTACGCACAACATAAAGTTCACACCACAACAATCTATTACTAGAATTATAAGCAGCAACTATGTAAAATAAACTGTACACTCATAAGTGCATTTAAAAAAGAATGCATTTAAAAAATCCACCACTGACTACGATGATTATTTCTGGATAACTGATATTGCTCTATATGTATATCTGCTGCTATCTGAAACTGATGTACATATTTCAACATCATATCTAACTAAACAAATCTTGTAGCTCTGCAAGATACCCAGCTGAGTACTATTGCACATGGTGGACTTTGGTTACTGCAAATGGATCACAGCCACTTTGATACTTAAGGTTAATCACTAAAGGATAACTGTGCATGAAATCTGCAATACAATTAACCTTGAAATAAAGTAAAAAGTATAGAAAAAATGCAAACAATTATACACATAAATTAAGCAATATACTTAAAGACAAAAAGATTATTAACAAAATGTAAACTCTGATTCACAACATGTCATTTTCTAACCTCTACACAACCCATATCTTAAATCAAAACTATGCATTCTAGTGTGAATTAATTATACTTGGATTTATTTTCAACCATCCATATTAACCTTCAATAGCCAATTAAGATAAATACATAAGAAAAAACTGGCAAGGATACACTTTATTAACACTATTAGGTAAAAATAAATAAGGTGATTAAACAGGTTCTTGTGCAAATGATGATTTCTATCTTTGTACAAAAAAACTACTTGACATTCCATATAATATCACATATAAAGTGACTTATAATAGACTGTTTTATACATATGAATTACATTTTAAATACTATCCATTTTAATCTATATTTTCATGTAGCGAAACTGATATTCCTGCATGCATTTGTTTACAATTTTGTGAGATTTAATATATAATGTCTTCACCCACTGCCTTTCAAATGAAAATATGACATGCAGTGGACTGACTGTACAATAGACGTTCATGACAGTTGTGGGAAGATGGGGGGGGGATCCAAATGCCTTCAAAGGCATTCAGTAGGATACCGCCAAGCACATAAAGTTTTAAAATGGCCACATGGGATATAGGCTGAAACTGCATACTCAGTAGAGTGACTAGGTTACAAGCTGGGTGAATAACGAATCATCATTTGATTCCCGGGCAGGAGGAAGATTTTCCTGTTCCACAGACTGGCAGCCTTTGGGACACACTCAGTATCCTATTCAATGGGTACCAAGATCTCTTCCCTGGCAGTAAAGCGGCCATAGCACAAAGCTGTTAAGTGTCCCACTCACTTCCATCAAGAGCCAACATTATGAGTAAGTGTAGCTATACATCCATTTCCCCTCCCATATGTATCCATGATGTGTACAGTGACATCAACTTTACAGTTCTTCCACATGGAGTACTTTTCTTTGCACAAAGAATTATCTTAGACAAACAAATCAACAGTTCAGTATGTAACAGTGCAGGTATTGAATATTACTCTACAGGATCAACATGTTCTATTATGGGAAATGAAGTTGTTTTACTATGTCTACAGTCATCTGGGATATGTCATTCTGTCTGACGTTTAGGTGCTCAACTAGCGAAGTCTACAGCGTCACATCCCACAGGACCACTACCTAAATTTCCCATTAGTGTTGCTTTCTGCACTAAAACAATGCTAAGTCAAGGTGAACAAATCCCAAGTGCCAGGTGACCATAGTTACTCAATTTTGTACCACAGCACCTAATATTTGTGGATCTTCAATATGGAAATTGCTGTCACCCTGCATAGAATTTTGAGGTGATGATTTCTCAAAAAAATTTGCACCCCTGTGCTATGTAGTATATAAGAGTTTTGTTAAAGTGAGGATGGGGGTAGGATATTCTGCAAACTCATATTGGCAATCAAGGACTTCCATTTGCAATAATGTTATCTGATGTAAATGTGAGGACATGTTACATTTTCATCATGCTTATACTCCTAATCAGGTCTGTACAAGCCAAAGACTTGATAATTGCTTTAAAACTAATTCAAAACATAAACCTATGTGTGATGATCAAAGTGACTTGTGAATTTTAACTACAAATTTATGTCATCACCAGCAATGGAAAAGGTTTAACTTACATGTTAGATGCAAGTTCAAAGTTTTTTAATATTTATCAAAAAAGAAATTCTCATCATAACTTCTTAAATTAGCCAGGTGTGTGGGGAATTTCATCTGCCATTAGTGCCTAATATAATTACAAATTCAAGGTGGTCGTATTCTTAGTCAATATCATTGTTTTTTACTACAAATATCCAACCTGCCCACTCATTTCCAGAGAGTCCATGGCAGGTGATCCTTCATTTTCCACCATTTCCATGTATGCCAACTCCTCCATAAATGAACCAGAGAAGTCAATGTCATCATCATCATCAAATGAACCTCTACAAGATAAAAAACAAATTAAATTAGACCCAACTTGAAAATAAATCATGTTTCCTATACACTGCAGCAAAACAGAATGCCATATTTGCAACCTATCCGTGTATCATATTTACTCAAATGCAAGATGTTTCTTACTTAAATTTTGTGCTTAAATATTTGAGATCATCTTAAATTTGTGTATGAAGTGCCAAACCAGACCACGTGGAGCCAAATCACAGCCTGCATCGCCAAATCATCATCTGAGATCAGCGCTCTTCTGTGATATTATGCAGCATTCAACAGTAATTCCTTACTGATGTTTCAGGACAACCTAGTGGGCCCATCTTCGAGGATCAAGAAATACAAAAGATGGAATAGAGCACAACTGAAGTTAACTACCATATCTTCTTTTTTGTGACTTGTCCATGCCTAATTTTTAAACAAGCATGACGTTTCAGAAGCTGTCTCCATTTCCGTTTTCAGGTAAAGAAGCACCTAACCTGATGGACCCTTTAGATTGAGTGATTCTCAATCACTGGGTGCCACAGGTACAGTAAATTGTTACAACAAGTACCTGAGAACAGATCTAGTCCAAGTGTAGTAACAAAGGAATGGCTACTCAAAATTTAAGTACAGGCTCAAAAATAAAATCTGGACCACTCTGCAAATTAAAACCCACGAAAACAGCCATGAAGTCAGACTGATCAGACCACAGACATGACACAAAAATCAAGAATCCATGCATTTAAATTAACACTACTAACACCATCTGTGGAGAAAATTGTGAACCTTCATGGATTCAAGTTTAAGAACCCAGAAGTATAAATGTATCATTTAATCAATGTCAATCATAATGGCATGGCAGTGCATCTCATCAGAAGTGACTGTGAAGGGTCCAAGGCAATGGATGGGACTGATGATGCCATGCCATGTTGTGGAATGACAATGAAAAAGATGGGGATGTTAGGAGTGAGTCTGAGGAAGAAGAAGGCACTGTCTGTGACGATGGAGGCAGTGACGACTAATTGGTAAAGGCTGACAGAATTTTATATGCTTTGTGTATTCTTCTTCTTCTTCTTCTTCTATGGCACTACAACTCTGAAAGAGTCTTGGCCTTCTCGACAATAGCATTCCATTTAGAGCAGTCCTGTACTGATTCTGCCCACTTCACAAGCTTCATCTTCTTCAAATCATTCCTGACATCATCATCCCATCTAGACTTGGGCCTTCCCGCTGGTCTTCCTGTGAATGGTTTCCATTTGTGTATTCTTTTCACTACGCTGGTTTCAGGCATTCTATTTGTGTGTCCAAATCGTTGGGCTTTAACATAATTTATTATTTTTGGTGTTTAATTAATTCATCCAACTCCTTATTTGTTTTAATTCTCCATATACCGTTGGTTTCCTTAGTTGGCGCTTTGTGTGTTAAGTGTATGAAATTAATAGTAGAATATTTTTTTAGCAGATTTAATTTTTAGGGTGTCATCTTAGTTTTGGATAAATACATTTTCCCTTGGCAGACTTGTTTATTTGGGAGGTGTCAACTTAGAGTCATCTTGCATTTCAGTAAATACAGTATATAGAGAAGCATGGATGTAGCACTGCAGAGCATTTAATACTATCGTATAGTATTTTAAAAACTGTTGAAACTAGTGACAGTCACTACAGACAAGCAGTTCACCTCTCAAACCCACAAAAAAGTAACACACACTATGCCAATTAATGACATAAAATTAAATTGCACAATCTTTTTTTAAATGTTATCTGATGCAAATTTCTTCTAAATTTATTTCATGTTAGGAACTGCTTCCATTGGATAGACTGTTTTCATTACATATTTGAAACTGTAAAAAATAGTGGCCAAACAACTCATAAAACACAGCTGTCAGACATGTATGTGGGATGCAACAGAAGAAAAAATTTATAGATGCAGCAGATATCATAACTTTAAGAAACTTAATTGGTTACACATGGCTGGAAAAAGTTACATCCATTGAGTAATAATGTTCAGTGGCTAAAAAGACTGCTACAGATCCAGGAAATGATGGCCGAGTTTATATACTGACAAAATACATGCATATTACAGAGAAAACAGTTACTGTGCCAGTCAGCATTAACTGTCCAACTATCTTCACACGTACACTTACTACTGCATTTTGAACTCATATCCCAGCTTTTTGAGAACCAGAATATGAAGCTGGACAGACTGACAAAATCCCACGTGACATATGCAGCATAAAAATTCCACCACCCACAGTATAAGATAACTGAGGAACTATGGTGAAGTCACCCTATTATATGTTCCATTGTCAGCATCATGTCACAATTCACACTGTCACTGGTAATTACAAAGTTATTCTGATTATATTGGGCTGCTTCACATTAACCGCTACGAGATTCTTTGTAATTGTCCCGCAGTTTTGGATTCCTCCAAAAGCCGAATAAATGGAAAAGATAAACGGTAATGCACATTTCAGGTAGCATACTTTATGGTTCTACTGGAATGAAACCATAACGATATATCAGAGACATTCCAAACGTGAACAAATGTGTTAACCTGAGATTACTTGATTTGCTAATTTAAAGCTTATTTAGCAACACTGCCTTACCTTAAGATCAATATCACTACGTAACTATTTTACAGGGTTTATGTGTCCTTACGATAAGACAAATAAGAAAGCACTACCACAGTACCTCATTTTCTTAATCCCTGTTCCTCCTGTTGGAAACTTACGCTTCTTATCCATTTTAATTTCGAAATGTCAGTCAAAATAAACCACTTAATTCTGAAAACCTCTCGCCAAGCAAATAAACTTTAATTTAAAATTTGCTCAATTACGAACTTCAGCAACCATGTTAACGAAACCATTACAATTGGCGGCAAAGCTGTTTCATTCAACTTCATAATCGATCTCGTCCATTGTTCGATTACAGCGCCCCAGAGTGGGTACTATTTACACTATCTATAAATAATGCACCGACCACGGAATTCTGGTAGGTGATGCAGCTATGCAAGGTAACTAGTCAGCTTCCATTTTACCACCATCGGATGTCTCTAAAAACGCGGCTCTCACACGTACAGACAACCAGGTATCTCACCTGTACCTTTCATGTAACATAATGAAAGTGTTATTCATTGTTAAAAATCCCTCACTATCGTGAAATACAGGACGTGGAGGTAGGAGAAATGAAGTCCTGCCTGGGGATCCAAATGTGAAACAAGATTATTCAATTCAATTCATTTCGTGTTCGTTAGATTAGATTAGATTATTTAGATGTTGGGATCCCTCTCTGCTCTAGCAAATTTCCACACCAACATTAAATTACAGCCCATTTATTACCTGGACTGAAGTTTGTATTTATGAAGAACAATAAGTATGGTTCAGAATGCCAGTCCCAACCCTTTTTCTTTCACCACATTCTGTACCTAATACAGGTAAGGCAGGGATGCTGTCTGGAGTCTGTGATCATGACTAGACATGCACAACACCATGAGTAATGAATGAGAGTAACAAATAGAGGATATTAAGAGTATCCTGGGCAGTCAGGTAAATATGAAAAATGTAATTTCAACTTCCTAGAGCTAAGTTCCTGATATGTGAATCAATTCTAAGCAACACAAACACCCTAAAACAATCATAGAACACAGCATTCAACAAATCAGTCTCGTGGAGTTAACATTATTCATGGAAGCGTTAAATAAAAATAAAACGGGCAATGTCCTGGGTATTAGCAGCAGCACTCATGAAAGGTTTACATCCAAAGTAAAATGAGAATACTGCTCACATAACAGCCACTTGTTGTAACCCACTAATAAACAATTTTACAGGAAAGACAAAAAAACTTGACCAACCCTCAACAGACCAACACTTGAGCATATTATGTTTTTATGAAAACAGAAGAACGGCAAATTTTTTGTGGACACAGCATTTTGATAGGTGTGCTTGTAACTCAAATGTCTACTAATGCAGAAACTTGTCGTTTCACAAGTGATATGCTGAATACTCAAGGGTGGTTTGCAGAAAAGGGAATTTGATAATATCCTGGGCATTAGCAGCAATAATCATTGAATGGTGGTGTGAAAAGAAAATGGATAGCATCCTGGGCAGTAGCAGCCTTAGTGAAGGAAGGATTACATTAGAAAACTGAGAAATACCATGGGCAGTAGCAGTAATAATAATGAAACTGTGATACAGGCAGTACACATGAGACACAGGGTTGTTCTTGTGTTAATTTGCAAGTTTGCAATTTAGGAATTACAAACCCTGATATAATGCCACCTTCCTTAGTGCTCATGGCAGACTGTAAACAGCAATTCCCTATTATACAGTAGTTTAATTTACTGTCACCTCAAGAGACTGCAACAAATTGCTGTGTACAAACAATAGCACTATATTGGTGTTTGATTGCATTATTATAATTTGATGGTTTCAAATTTATCCTGAACCTTAATGAATGAACATAGAATGAATACCAGAACACAACCTCACTGTCATAACAAACCTTTGTTTAACAACAAACAGATTTCATATCATATATCATATCATCTGTCTGCTTCAGTAACTATTAAATTGTTTTGTATTTTAGTCCTTACCTTTCTCACTATGTTTTGATTCTATATTTTGCTACTCTCATGCTCTCTTACTTCAATCTTTTTGGCAACTGAAACCAGTATTCTTTGTCTTTTCTCATAATTTTTGGTAATGGCTGTTTCCACTTCAAGGTGACTGTTATAACCAAAGTTTGTGTTTATGGCATAGGCTGCATTATATTTGGAATGCCGTATCACAGCAGAAATAAAAGTTCATAAGATCAGTTTCTCTCGGGCTATGAACATTGTAATCAAAATAATAAGTTCAGACATAAACTTGTAACACCTAGTTTCCTTCAAATCTTTCAACATATGTGGTGAGGTGGGCAAGAGGTATAACTTAATCATGGTACTATGTAGTGGTCAAGAGTGGTTGTTAGCAGACAATACAGGGACAAAATATTTCACAGTAATTACAAATTAGTTTCCACATTTCTTTTCTTAAGTGTGTTGCATAACAGCACAGTCAGTTACCATGATTACAGTAGAGTGTAAGTGACAGATAAATGACTGAGTATGCAGCATTGGTGGAATGATACTGACATGAAAAAAATGAAGTATTCAGAGAAAAATCTGTCCCAGTGCCACTTTGTCCAACACAAATCCCACATGGCCTGGCCTGGAATTGAACTCATATCTCTAACTGCCACCTCAGCCATGGCATGGCCCATTCATTTTTACAAACTCCATGAACTATTAACTTACCTGTGTGAATGTGATGTGTAAATAACAGCACTATTTGCAACATCTGGTATATACAGCATTTCCACTTGCCTTCAGTTACATGAATTATTATTATAAACACAAATATTTTCCACCTGTGATAGACACTCGTTAACAGCATATGCTAGTTTTATTATAATTATAATTATTAATTTGGGCTCTATTGATGCTCCTGCACTGCAGGAGCATCAATAGAGCACACGGGCATAACATAAGCATATAAACGCATGCCGCCACACCACCGGAAGAAAAATATAGTAGCAACTTCATTATAGGAACTTTTTTATACTCCCTGAGGATGGTCAAGTTATGACCGAAACATGTAGGAGTCATAGCAAATTTTAAACTAAGTCTTATGTTTTAAAGTATTCTATGTAAATAAA
>Ga0123355_10014596_pt1 | contig 12294 bp, 6 predicted proteins | sample TergutEmb28metaG_3_FD_89872 | JGI IMG/M metagenome (GOLD analysis project Ga0123355, IMG submission 89872) | Embiratermes neotenicus P1 segment gut microbial communities from Petit-Saut dam, French Guiana - Emb289 P1 | ecosystem: Host-associated > Arthropoda: Insects > Digestive system > Gut ...
AGCGGTCATAACTCCGTAACCGTCCAAAATCAGACACATGTTTATATGAACTTTTTTGATCACAAAGACCTAGGAAATCACCTCCTGCAGTAATGTCCACAAGTCGTGAAACACCCTGTATATTTAACAACAGACCTACTCTAATGTAAATAAAAAGAAGACTGAGAAACCTATTTATAAACACACACACACACACACCTGTGAGTTTAACAGCAGTAACTTCTCACGTAATTTCCTTTTAAAAAAAGCTTCACTGTCAGTAGGAGCTGCTAGCAGATGCCCCTGAGAAGACTGAGGAGTTATTTGGGATGTTCTTCCTTCCTCCCTCCGTCGCTCTTTCTCATCTTCCCAGATTGCTGCCAGCCCAGGATTTACTACCAATTCGTCTAGTAACGTGAAACAAACACTAAGACATAATTAAACTGTAATGCAATGTAATACACAAAACAAACCTTGTCCTGATGTCATGCAAATGTCCATTTTTCCCATGGCCTATGAAATTTGACAGCACAATTAATTTTCTCAGCATTATCTGCAAAATATGTCATGCCATTTCAACATCTTGGGAACTGCATAACAGCTGTTCAAGTTTTCTTTGCAATATGTGGCTACTCTAACAAGTTAGTTATGAGTATGCATCACAGGATCTCATCCTTACGGTTCATGTTGTTTTTCTCTGTGTGGATCACATAAACCCCTATTCCACTCACAAAAATAAAGAACATGGCTGGTAGTCTCCAACAAAAAAAAAACTAGCCCTCCTGAGGTATTATTACCTCACTCTAATACCGATGCTACATGAATAAGCTCACCACACACCTGCCACCCTGCACATTTCCCATTGTTGGCCCTTGAAAGGGCCATTCTTGGAATTCTCAGTTCCCATTTGGGATGATACAAAGCTTACAACCCACACATGTCCAAAGGAAAATATCCCACTGTTCATACTGCAAGGTCCATTCGTAGAACTCTTTAACGCCGAACGATTTCTAAAGACATCATGCAGTGAACCCTTTAAATTGCCAAACAAATTATAAAGATCTTGCAAACAGTGTGTCAAAGTTTGGAGGAATTTTGTTCACTCCTATCTGTTATACTGCAGTGGCATGGTAAGTTGCAGGACCCTCAAGGTCAGGGTTTCTTTGTGGAGCCAGAATGTACCCCCTCCACCCCCTAAACCCCTCCACAAACCATAATTTACGTGTCGACACATGGTAACTGCGTATTTTGTCTTAGCTGACTAATACATTCCCGACACTGCTAGGTTTGTTTATTGCTTGCTCTGGATTTCACTGTGGGTTGAAATATCAACACTGGCCTATGAAGCGGACATCCTGTCTTGACCAGAAAGTTTGTCAATGGTGTACTGGACCCATACAATTAAGACAAACCTGATGCTCAAATTCAGAGATATCCACAAAAATCAATGTTTACAGCTACAGGACAGCCCACATATGTGCCTCTTGTAGTGCTGGGGTAATCTGTAGGGGTTGTCGGGTAGTAACATGCAACACACAGACGTCAATCTACTAAAAATGTATTGGGCACCCTTGAAGATCTGGAATTTTGTAGAGTAGTCACATCATAGATTTCTGTTTTGCTGTCATTGTAGAAGACATTCATATCTTTAGAGGCATAAGGTTTCTGCAACTCTGGCCAGTCATTCATAGTGTAAACAAGGCAGACAATTGTAGGACTTGGAGCCATGGCTGGGGAAAAAAAATAAAACTTGAGGAGGAAGTCTTCAGTGAAATTCTGGTTGCTGACACCATCTCTGAATCAGGTGCTGAGGCAAGCGATGTTGAAGACTATTTGGAGGAGGAGGAAGAACAAGAACAACAATAACAACAACAACACCAACACCAGCAGCAGTAAGCCTCAGTAGAAGTCGCCATAACAAATGCTGGCCAGCTAAATCATTAACCCAACTGCGCTGCCATCTGTGTTCTTCTCGCGGCCACAGAAAGGGCACACAGTGAATAAGTGCACAAGATGTGACATGGGCTTGTGTGTGCTGCCTTGTTTCTTGGAATATCACACAAACGTAAATTTGTAACATATCACCCTCTTTGTGAATACTGTGTATTGTGATAAAACAGTAATCCAATGTGCCACAGACCTTCCGCAGCAACCAGAATTATGCGAGTAATGAACTATTTACATCACATTTTATATAAAGTATGCAATTCAGGGGCCTAAATTTATTATAAAAATAGGTAAACATCTTTTCCTGGATTAAACAATTCATAAGCAGAGTGAAACATTTTATTTCATTAAATTTGAAGGAAAAGTCTATGAGATATGCTTTTTTTCCAAAGAGTAAGCATTAAAATTTCAAATCCCCAGTAAAAAATCTTGTCAGGCTGCGTTGTGCGGAGGGATTTAATTCAAGCATCAAAGGGCTTAGTACAAGCCTTATCCTCTCTTTCCCCTTCCATAGCTATGATTAGCCAAAATTTCCTCCAACCTCCCCGTACATCTGACACAAAACTTCTTCCCAACTACTTCACCGTCCACCTGAACGCGTCTCAATCACCCTAAAGGTAGATGCAATATGTTCATCTGAAATGTCAGAACATGCTAGCACTACATGCTGCAGACAACCAAAAGGAGGCAAGGAAGTGTTCAAGGACTGCTACGAAAACCTGAAAAATTATAGTGTTTGTGTGGTACTAATGCGCTTCTTTTTTTGTCAAAGAAAAATTTCTAAGGATGTTTGGTCATCACAGTAACCTGATTTAACACCACCACATTTGAAACATCAAGATGCAGTACACAAAGTCAATTCTCAAAAGCTCCAAGAATTCAAAACAGGTGCTGACAAGTCTCACTGAAAACATTCCTCAAACTAAAGTAGCAAGTCTTAGCAAAAAAGTAAATGAGTGACAAACATGTGAAGGCCAATTCTAATTTCCTGGCTAGCCATACACTGCTCTTTAAATTGTTGTTGTTGATGGTGTAGTGATCTGTATCCTGGCTGCCTTAAGTTTACTCACCAGTGTGCTGAAGTAAATGCAGAAACATCAATACTTTCCATTACAAACCTGTTCAGTGATTTTTTTTTTCTAATTTAAATAACATGCATCACTCACTGATACCATATGGCAGATTGAATCTAGTGTGGTAATCTTCAAAGCTCTCACTAATACCAAGTCCTACATAACATTTATTACGTTCTGTTTTCTCCCCGTTAATCCTCATGTGGAACCACAAAGGTAGCAACATAATGAGGAACATCAAACAGACCAATGTTTGCCCTACCGTAATTCCAGTGGCACACCTTGTTCCTCAGAAACCAATGGCCTGCTCAGGGGTCAAAATGGATGAGGTAAACTTTCAGTCATTGTATCAAGTTCTGTAAGAGGTTTACTCCTTATCAGCAAGTCATTCTGGTGCCAACCAGAAGTCAGGCAGCAGGAAATAAGAACTCAAAGAATAACCTTTGTCCATTCCCATGACTAACTCCACACCCTGTCCACTTCCATGACACTGTATGAAGTAACTGTTCAGGCACCTGTCCATTTCCACATCTGACACCCTACGAAGAAACTATTCACCCCCAGTCCATTTCCATGTCTGATACTGTATAAGGCAACTGTTCACAATGCCCCCCCCCACCACCACCACACACACATGCACCCATTATTTCCACATCTGACCCTGAATCAAGTTAACAGTTCACCCACCTGTCGATTTCCACATCTGACACTGTATCCAGTAACTGTTCACCTTCCTGTCCACTTCCATGTCTGACACTGTATCAAGAACCTGTTCAATATCCTGTTGCCAATGTCAAAATACCCCCTACATCTATTTGCAGCCTCTGTAAGTGTTGGCTTTACATTTCCATGCTGCTGCACAAGGTATCACTGTCTGGTGAGTCATGAATATTTGTCAGGTTGTGTCTGTCTCATTCACCTTTCCAAACCACTGCTGTCAAGTTATCTGCAGTCTTAAATTCAATGTTGTGGCCCACTCAGACCTAACAGAAAAAAAATGCTACAGGTCCTACCACTACCAAACACACCAGTAAGTCAGTAATCTTTAATACAAGCACTTTCAGAAAATGTGGTGAAGCATTTCATAATTGCACAGGGACATTCTACAGCTTTTTGTAGGAACCAGGCTGTAAAGCCATTTAGGTTACTGCAGTCAGCATACAGCCTCATAGGTATCTGTAGCAGTGAGAACAGCTGCATTGTTCTGACCTTACAGCAACAGTTTATAGCTTAAAGTAGGTGCTGAAAGGCTGTAAAGCTATGTAGATTCTTGCTGTAGAATATAAGGAGCTGTATCCCAATGCCACGTATACCATTTTCGTCAGATGCATAAGTGGGGAGGAGGGAACTTTACTTTTATATTAAACAGCATGTGGTTTGCTGCAGTAAGTACCTGTAATGGTCCTCCTGTTGGTGATGTCTGCTGCCATAACATCTGCTTCAATTTCGCAAGTACTGATCCTGGTGACACTCTCTGGAAGCAGCATTTCCTCAGACAGGTTTTCAGAACACCCTATAGAAAATAGAGCTATACATCACAACTCACCAACTTCTGTAAGCATCAATGTGCACACACATACTGGATTTGTTCCATTACACAAATTACATAAGAATATTAAGCAAGTTCATGGGTAACCACTTAAAGAAACAAGTACTGAAAGTACTTAAACCTGGAAATGTGTAGTCTGTGATTTGAAATAGCTCTCTGTAAAAAAGGTACATACCATCAATATGTTTATTAACACATCACTGTATATCATACATCAAATAACAATGTTTCAGTGTTCTTTTCACAGCAGAAATTTCATGCACCCAACATATAATTCCTCACCTGCACATTGTTTAAAAAAACTGCTAAGAAAACTTGCATATTTTTAACATAATGATTGTGAAATTTTACAGACCCCATACTGAATAGCAATACTGGAACTGCACAAACTTCTGTAAGAGAAACAACAATTCTTAAGTCTTGAAATTTTGTTTTATCAAATTTTGGTGAACTTAGTAGTATTCATATTACATGCATTAAGCATTTTATTCATATAATTCCAACTACATGCACCTACATCAACAAACATATATTGTATTATCTCATGGCATACAATCTCCTAAACCTCTCAGTTTAAATAATCCATTCTCAGGAAGAATCAAACAAAATGAATAAGAGATGTACTCAAACACCAATACATTCATTGTCAAATGTGTAGAATATACAAATACAGGATGCTGCAGTAAGATATTAGTATTTTACATTACACTAATGTAAATAACTGATGTTTGTATACTTATCATTATTAACATTATTAATATAATATTCAAGAATACATTAAACTACTGGTGTCTATACGAAAACTGAGTGTTCTCCTACATGGTCCACACCACATGATCGATTAAAAGGAGATTCATATTAGGATCGAAGACAAAATAATCCTGACTTCAGACGTTACTACAAAATTACACTCTACAATATAATTATGTTGTCGCCATAATGTCAAATGCTGCTAGAAGCGACTTCCACCCTACTATCATAGAGGGAAACCTATGGTGCTTGACAACTTCAGCAATACTATGCATCTGTGCTTGCCATGTTCAATGCTGGTAAACGATGTTATGTGGACCTAACTGCATGTGCATAATAAGACAGTTTTTACAATAGCGGGGTTCTAGCTGATGAAGTGAACTTTCCCTGATAATGGTGGTAGATGCCACCAAAACACAATGAAACAGAGTTTGATTTCATAAAAATTTTTAAAAACCATATACGATTCATACTGTAGGAACAATTTTTGATCAATAACTTGATAAATATGTGTGGTATAAACGTCCATGTGACACAACGTGAAAAAATGTTTGTTTTACTCTAGAAAGTGCCAACAGGAATGAACTGTAATGAACCCTTTTCATTTTGGTATAAATAGTTTAATGTATTTTTTTAATCTAATTTTTAATAATGATAAATATATGAACACCAATTATTTACATTAGTATAATCTAAAGTACTGAAATCTTACTGCAATATCCTGTACTTATATTCAATATATTTGACAATAATGTATTCCTGTATTTATATAGGTCTCTTATTCTTTGTGTTCGATTCTCCCTCAGGATGGCTCATGTAAACAGAACCATGTATAAGAGTGTATACTATATGATAATACAATATACGTTTGTTAACTTTCAAGCGCGTTTAGCTGGAATTACACAAATAAAAAGATTCTGGTAACTTAGCCAGCTATGAGGCTTACTTTAGTTGAACCTAACACAAATTGTACAGTAATAATACTTTATAATTAAAGGACCACAGATATGTGGAATTTACACCTGTACAAGTTCCAGTAGCATAAAATTTTGTCAATGTAACCTAGAAGTCTCACAGTCAGCATATTTGTAATTGTGAACTTATAACAACCATTTAATACAGAAGTGACTACGTCCTTGCCACACAAAGTTTTAAATGTCTACTTAACCGTTCAGCGTGGAGTGACAAGCACTGTTCGTCATAGTGAAAACATCACCTGTCGAGGAGTGAGGAGCACTGTTCGTCATGCTGCACGTTCTCAGTCATTCGTCTATATCTCAACAACTTAGGGAGCAAATCTAATCGGGCTGCTTCATGCTTGTTCATGAAGGAGCTAGCTCTCTTATGGTGTGGGAGAGAGTTGTTGAAACTTATATGAGTCTATTCCAAGAAAGATACAAGCTGTACTACAGGAAAATGTTGACCCAACACAGTATGAATAAAGAAATAACTGATGAAATAAAGTGAAATGCCAACTTGATGCAACTAGGTAATTTTATTGATGTATTCTTAGCTCGACATGTTTCGGGTACATACGCCCATCATCAGTAGCATTAGATGTTGAGTTGCAACATATGGTTTTCTGCACTGTAAAGAATGAGATAATATGAAGTGTGTGTAGTGGCTGTATGCCGTGTTACATAGGTGTTTATCAGTGCAGTCTATGGACAAAAAAACAATTGACACCCGGCTGCATATCCATAAGAATCAATGGGAACAGCCAAAAAGATAGAAACACACTCAGAGCTGCAACACGCCACAGACTTGGACAGGAAATTAAGTTTCTACACTCAAAGAACTTCTCTACACCAAGCACTCAGAATGCGCAGCCACATGGACAAACTACTGGCACACTACTGACAAGATAATCAACAGTAACCTACAGGATGAAATGGAGTCCCACTATCAGAAACTAAACAGGAAACTGGATAGACTGCTGAAGGAACAAAATGGACACACTGCACACACTACCAAGGGAAAACAATGGAAGTTCCACCCTCGCACAGTCAACTTAACCAACATACACTTCACCAAAGAAGAGACAGAATTACTGGACATGGGTCTACAATACAGCCTACAGAAACCTTCTGCAACCACCTGGACCAACCTAGCCATCGAAACTGAACAAGCCATCAGACTGCTGGATGATGCAATCCAGGACTCATTCTGCATCATGGCTGCCAAGAAGTTAAAACAAATATGCAACACCAACCACTGCAGCATTACAAACAAAAGACAAACACACATGCTAAAAAACATAAAACAGAAAATTACTAATGACAAGGCAATGACTGCCAAGGCAGATAAGGGCAAAACTATTGTAATCATACACACACAAGACTACACCAACAAAGTTTACACATTTTTAACAGAAAACAACTTCAGCACTATCCCCCAAGACCCTACCAAAAAGACCAAGCAATAATCCTGAAAACCTTGCAACAATGTGACCATATTATCAACAAAAACCAAATTAAACACCTGACCCAAAAAACCCCTACTCTTCCAACCCTAAACACACTACTCAAGCTACACAAGCCAGGCATACCGATAAGACCGGTCATCAAAAATATAGGCGGGGCACTAAAAAACTAAACATACTGCTCATAAACCACCTGCACCTCAACAACCTATACAACACCACCAACTCTACCACACTTGCCAATGACCTAACAAAACTCAAAATTAACAGCAATCACAGACTACTAACATTGGACATCAAGGACCTATACGTTAACATACCCATAGACAAAGCTATTAACACCACTAAAACCCAACTTGCCAAAAATAACAACTCAAAAACCACAAACCAAATTACTAGTTTGCTAGACACTACTTTAAAACAAAACTCCTTTAAGTTTCAAGACCAAATTTACCAACCAGATACTGGTGCAGCCATGGGATCCCCCATATCAGGCACTATAGCCAAGGTATTTCTACATCATCTAGAGGAAGCACACATAAAACACCTGCTCAACACAAACAGGATAACCTTCTACAACAGATATGCAGATGATATCCTGATAATCTATGACTCCACTCGCACCACCTATGAATCCATACTACAATACACAAACGGAATCCACAATAACATGCAACTAGAACCAACCACTGAAACCAATAGCCGCATCAACTACTTATATCTATTAATCACCAGAAACCCCACAAAATTTGGAATAAGCATATTCCGCAAACCCACCTCCACTGACACCACCATAAACTTCTACTCAAACAACCCACTGGAACACAAACTAGCTGCCTACAGGTTCCATATTGAGAGAATGTTCACACTCCCTCTCCGAGAAGCAGAACGGCAAGAGGAATGGGAATCCATAAAACAAATAGCATGCAACAACAACTATCCAATTAATCTCTTGCAAAAACTAAAGCAAAGAATACAGTGAAAGCTTTCCCATCTGACACTCCTCTTAAAGAGTAGTGACACAAAGTTGGCCACTTTCACATCACCAAAGATTAGGAAAATCACCAATATTTTCAAACAAACTAACGTGAAGATCGCCTACAAAACTAACAACACAATTCTACAACTCACAAGACCAACCACAAATACCCCAATCCCACCACATGCCTACAGCGAGGTCTACGCCCTAACATGCAATACATGCAAGCAGGTATATGTAGGTCAAACTAGCCAGAGCTTGAAGCTACATTATCAGGAACATATACGTTACATAAAGAACAATAATCCACAGTTGGCTTATGCCCTACACATACCACAAAACCACCACGAATATGGACCTATGAACCAAACAATGCACCTGCCAAAATCCATCAACAGCACCTCTTCACTAATTCCCTATGAACGATTCTACATACAATCCCTCCACCAAGGAAAGAAACTGAATCCTGAACAAAGCCCAGGCGATCTGAACCCCTGTTTCAATTGGTCATTGACCCTCACCACCCCCCAACTTGACAGAACCAGTCGCACGGCACCATCAGCACTATACACACGACCTATGCAGATGCTCTCAAGACCACCACCCTTCCAAAAACTCGGGTATGTAAAAACTTATTTATATACAGCACGGAAGTATTTTAATCACACCACACACCCACTGCCACTATCTAACCTAACCACCACACTAAACACCCACAACCTACGCAGAGACTTGATCACAAACACACACAACCCCAAACACCTGAAACTTCCACCACGAACCTCCTCTACACACACCCCTCCCACAACGAGGTCAGCATAAACCTCCAGTACCCACATAAACAGACCTGTACAATACTCCACAGACCACACTGATAAACATCTATATAACACAGCATACAGCCACTACACATGCACTTCATATTATCTCATTCTTTACAGTGCAGAAAACCATATGCTGCAACTCAACATCTAATGCTTCTAATGATGGGCGTATGTACCCGAAACATGTCAAGCTAAGAATACATTAATAAAATAAAATTACCCTGTTGTATCAAGTTGGCATTTCACTTTATTTCATGAGGAAGATGCATGGTCAAACAACCCTCAAAGAAATAACTGTTTCCATTATTTTGTCCATCCTCTGTACATTAGCATTCATGTTACATATGTGTTATTCTTGTCAGAATTTAATGATATTTGAATTTTCTCAACAGGTTTTTGAAAAATACTCAAACATCAGATTTAATGAAAGTCCATCCAGTGATTACCAAGATGTTCCATGCGGACCCACAGATGTGCAGACAGACAGACATGATGAAGCTAACATGATAAACAAACAGAATGGATAGAAGAGGAACACAGGTTAAAGAGGGAAGACAAATGTATAAAGAAAGACCTTTCCGTAGGCATTACACAACATACTTATAATCCATGTCAGGCACTTAAACACATGTAGGTATTTTAAAACAGCAGTGATAAGCTATTCCTGTAACATCTTCCTTAATATTTCATCATGCATATCTTACCTGGATTTTCTGGGTCCCTCCTGAATTTGACATTTTCAAGATTAACAAGGTTCATACCGTACAAATTATAGTCTATCATAAATTGAAGTATATACGGAATGTGGGCCTCATGTGCTTGGAAAATCTTGTTCAGGATAGCACCACTCTGAAACATGTGACACACACATCACGGTTAAGTAGGATATGGGTGAAAATACATACATCAATTAAGAAAACATATATTTCCAACATCCATTATTATGTAGGTCATTTCAGAAGTTTTGTGTATTACTTTATTATAATAACAAAATAAAATACCAAAGAACATCTCTACTGATATTCCTGAATGTTTATATGTAGGTCCTCTAATCAATTTAATCACCAGCAATGTCCATCCACTTTTCCCATCCATGTGGCAATCAATCAATTGCTGCTCTGTATTCATCCTAGCTCACACAACGCACAGAAGCAGTGACAGGAGTGTTGGTTTCATCTTCCAATTGAAACATGAAATTTTATTAATGTTCTCACATCTGTCCACTAATAACTTCCTTGTAGTCTTTCCCAACCCACAGCTAAACAGCAACAGGCATCATAAAGACATAAAGCAGCAATAATGCCTCTAGTTCCACACACATGATTTGAGTTTAGCCATATGAAGCAATGCAGAGTGTCGTCATCATACACAACTTTCTGAAATGACCCACACAGCAACATTGAAGAATAAAGTTTTTTAGTATATAAAACAATGTCAGTTGGTAAAACACAGAAATGTTTCTATGGACTGTACTAGTCATAGAAGTGGAATTCTTCACCCTGAAGATGAAGGCACTAGAGCCCTCCAAAACGCTGGTAACCATTTACCAACTGACACAGTAAAACATACCAGAAGACTAATCTTCAGCAACACTGCAGTGTGAACCTCTAATTGTATATGTGCAATTTTTCATTGGTGTTAAAATTATTTCATATGAAGTCTGTAACTTCCCAAAGTATCCAAAATTTTTATTCTTATATTACCTGCAGTAAATCAGTTGCCTTCTTCACCATAAGTGGGTTATAAAAATAGATTTTGAAGAACTGATGTTCTTTAGTATGGAATCCATAAAATGGCCTGCAATAAAAGTTCAAAAGGTCACTAACACTTCTGCAGCAGAAAAATGTCAACAGAACAAAGCTTCTTTCAAATAAATAGACAACACAACCAAATTAAAAAACTTTAATTAAGGGATACAGAAGAAGTAGGATCCACTGAAGACAGTAAACAAAATTATGTCATCCCGTTAATCAAATTACAGTAGAGAAAAAGCTGACTCAAAATTCCTTATTGGCCAAACACTTCAAGACTAACAGTAGGTAACAGTTGTGAATTAGCCCTTTAACACTGAACAACTTACATATACGTCACGCAGTGAGCCCTTTAAATAGCTGAATAACTTATATATACATTGCAAATTATGTGTCAAGGTTTGGAGCAAATTTGTTCACTCCTACTCAGTTAACTGTTGTGGGTTGCTATGCTTCAGGACCCCTGAAGGTCAGGCTACCATACAGGAGCCAGAATGTAACACCTCCACCTCTTAAACCCCTCCACAAACACTGATATACATATATCGACACTTCACTATCTGCGCATTTTTCCCAACTGATTAATACGGTTCTGACACTGCTTGCTTCCGTTATAGGTGGTTCTGGAGTTCAATGTGGGTTGAAATATAAACACTGGCCTATAAAGCAAAAATTCTTTCTTGACCAGAAAGGTTGTCAGTGGCGTACTGTACCCATATAATTCAGACAAAGTAATGCTGAAAAATCAGAGATACCCACAAATATCGATGTTTACAGCTACAGGAGGGCCCACAGACCTGCCTCTTATAGTGCTGGGGTAATCTGTACAGGTTGTGGGGTAGTAACATTAAACACACTACCGTCAGTCTACTAAAAACGTCCTGGGCACCCTCGAATACTTACTTACTTACTCCATAGTGCAGAGTCCTTCTTGAGAAGCTAACTGGTCTGCAGCTAGTCAAGAAACTCCCCGCATTTCACGGAACCCAAAGGTTCATTACCGCACTCACAAGCATCCGC
>Ga0123355_10014597_pt1 | contig 12294 bp, 4 predicted proteins | sample TergutEmb28metaG_3_FD_89872 | JGI IMG/M metagenome (GOLD analysis project Ga0123355, IMG submission 89872) | Embiratermes neotenicus P1 segment gut microbial communities from Petit-Saut dam, French Guiana - Emb289 P1 | ecosystem: Host-associated > Arthropoda: Insects > Digestive system > Gut ...
GTGACTCGACTACAATAAAAGAGGCTTTTTTCTGGAACTTCGATTTGACCGATCTTCACTGTCGTCCCCATCCCCCCCCCCCACCCAATATTCCCTGTGATAAAAGGGGACCACTAGAAGGCCGGGTACAGTACATTATGCGACGCAATATAGTACATTTTATGACGAAATGTGGTACATTTTGTGACGCAATATGGTACATTTTTGACACAATGTGGTACATTTTGTGGCGCAGAGTGGTACATTTCGTGACGCAATATGGTACATTTTGTGACGCAGTATGGTACATTTTTGACGCTACATGGTATATTTTTGACGCAATGCTGTACATTTTGTGGCGCAGTGTGGTACATTTTGTGACGCAATATTGTACATTTTGTGACGCAGTGTGGTACATTTTGTGACGCAATATTATACATTTTTGACGCAAAGTGGTACATTTTGTGGCGCAGTGCGTTACATTTTGTGGCGCAATATGGTACATTTTGTGACGCAATGCGTTACATTTTGTGGCGCAATATGGTACATTTTGTGACGCAATGTGTTACATTTTTTGGCGCAATATGGTACATTTTGTGACGCAATGTGTTACATTTTGTTGCGCAATATGGTACATTTTGTGACCCAGTGTGGTACATTTTGTGGCACAATGCGTTACATTTTGTGGCGCAATATGGTACATTTTGTGGCGCAATGTGGTACATTTTGTGACGCAATGTGTTACATTTTGTGGCGCAATATGGTACATTTTGTGACGCAATGTGTTACATTTTGTGGCGCAATATGGTACATTTTGGGGCCCAATGTGGTACATTTTGTGGCGCAATGCGTTACATTTTGTGGCGCAATATGGTGCATTTTGTGGCGCAATATGGTACATTTTTGACGCAATGTGGTACATTTTGAATGTTTTTGAGATGTGCCACGTCTCTCTGAACGCCTCATTCCGCTTGTCTTTACTGTATAAATTTAATTTTCACTCTGAACACTGTTAAATTCGAAAGAATTTTGTGTGTGACGCCGTATCTGGAAACATCATCAATAAATTACCACCTTTCATGTCTTCAGGTTCTTGACTGTCATTGCTGCATTATGCTCGGTCTCCTATTTGTTATTGCAATATCTCCCGACTCCCCCTTCCTTACAAAGTGGGTTAAAGACAGGAGGATGCATTGCCGACGCAGTAATCGTGCAACCTAGCGTTTATGAAGTTAAGTAATCGAGTTGTCTGGCCCCACTGGCCGCCGTCACGCGATGCATGTTAACGTAATCTTGTTTGGAGCTTTGTCATCTTTTCATGTCTGTTTTGAACCACTCCAACATCATGTTACGTTCACATGTTTATGTAATTTTATGCGGCTCGATTCTTACCGTCATTATAGGCGAACGAATGAGTATGGGACATTGGTGGAACGATACTGACCGCAGGAAACCGATAGGAGAAAAACCTGTGCCGATGCCACTATGTCCACCACAAATCCCACATGAACCGGCCTAGGATTTAGACCAGGACTGCGCTGTGAGAGTCCGGTGGCTAGACTACCTGAGCTGTGGCACGGCTTTTTGATTGGCGCTTTATGAGGCACGGAAAGCATATGTCAGCTTCCTCATGTCCGTCCGTCTGTCCACGTCTATCAGCAATCACTTCCATTTGGTGCCGCGGCTGAGAATGCGTGGAATGTTTCTGCATGTCCTAATGCTTAATTAAATTCAGTGAAAATGTTGCCTTTATGCGTCCCTGTCAGTATACACGACTACTTCAATCTGTGGGCCGGGTAGCTCAGTCGTTATAGTGACTGACTACGGGCTGGATGGTCCGAGATCGATTCCATCAGCCAACACAGCAATCCGTAGATGGCGCATACAGACTGTACATTAATGTCACAAATATCGAATGTATATCTGAGACATACGCGTTAATTCTTTCCTATGTAAATCTCATGTTTTTATAGATTCATTAAAAAAAAAATTCCCGGTGGGGACCAGATTTTATGCCCCTCCAGACCGGCCCTGGGGCCCACCCAACCTCCTGTAAAATGGGTACCGGGTCTTTGCCGGGGGTAAAGTGCGGCCGGGGCGTGCTGCTGACCACTCACCCCCTTCTAGTGCCGCGGTCATAGAAGAGTAGAGCTATACCTCTATCCACCCTCTGGGCCATACCGGGCCGGTAACGGGATCACTTTACCTTTATATATATATATATATATGGAGCTACATGTTTCTGCTGTTTAACTAGCCATCATCATCATCATCAGACTGCATAATAAGAATGTAACAAAATCATGCAGCCTCATGATTGCTAGTTAAATAGCCGAAACACGTAGCCGGAGTTTATGTTGATATAAACGTAAATTGTATCAGACATAGACACAGCATTAAAGGTTAAAGTTCACCGTACAACATGCCATGACGGCACAGAGCAGGGAGCAGAAGTATGGCTTTTCTTTTACTTTCACCTCGGCGCTAGATGGAAGTGGGTGGTTAACGCCACGCCCCGTTCGCTTTATCCCCGGAAATGAGTTGCTATCTACAGTACGCACTGGGTTAATGATTTAGTACTCCCAGCACGGCGGGATTGAACCACCTTGAAACTACCGCTCGTCCGTGACACTGACAGTTTTGCGATTACCGTATTTTGTGCGCCACTTGCCGTACCGAACTCGGCAGGCATTGACATGCTCACTGCTGTTTTACCCTGTGTGTAGATTATTAATCATTAAGCAATTAACGACGGCGTGTCAGCAGCACCTTTTGTTTGGCTTCTAATGGTAGGTTGGATTGGCTGTTAATGTTGAACTGCGTAGGCTGCAGGAAGACTGGTGACTTGTTTCGACACGCCAACAGCGTGGGAAAACCCGGGGAAATACATATACATTTTACGCGTGTTCCGTGTGTCCAATCGAGGAATGGCATTCGAAAACCTGATTCAGGCGATATGTATCAGAAAGTGTACGAAGAATATTACGCAAATGTATCTGTACATACAAGATAAAGTGATCCCATTACAGGCCCGGTATGGCCCAGAGGGTGGGTAGAGGTATAGCTCTACTCTTCCATGACCGCGGCACTAGAAGGGGGCGAGTGGTCAGCAGCACGCCTCTGCCACACTTTACCCCCTGGAAAGACCCGGTACTCATTTTACAGGAGGCTGGATGGGCCCCAGGGCCGGTCTAGATGGGCGGAAAATCTTATCCCCACTGGGATTCGATCCCGGGTCGTCCAGCCCGTAGTCAGTCGCTATACCGACTTAGCTACCCGTCCCACTGTATCTATACATATGAGTATGAAACGTATGGCCATAGAGTAAATTTCACCCTAGAACAGGCCACAAAGGCCAAGAGGTGGAGTAGAGATATAGCTCTACTCTTTCTTTAACCCCGGCGCTAGATGGGATTGGTGGTCAGCAGCACGCCCTGGCCGCTTTACCCTCGGGAAAGACCCGGTACCCATTGTTTAGGCGGCTGGGTGGGCCTCAGGGCCTGTCTGGACGGGTGCGGAAAATCTCGCCCCCACCGAGATTCGATCCCCGGACCGTCCAGCCCGTAGCAAGTCACTATACCGACTGAGCTGTCCCGGCCTGCAAAGTATATGGCCATAGATTTTATAATTGTGCAGCCGAAGTATGTAGCTGCTGTTGGGTTTGCTATAATAAATGGTGTGTGCCAACGGACTGCGTCTTATTTTTGCGTGCCCTGCAAGCAAAATTGGGGATGTCATACCTTGAGATTGTTATTGGTGTGTGACATTGGAAGGCTTAGAAACACGTAGTAAAGTAAAGCAGCGGTGGTAGAGGCCGGTTGAAATGCGACGGCACACGCGCAGAAACCAGATTTCGTCTTTCGACGAAACGGACGAGTCCATTTAAATCGGGTGGGACGTCAGTTCAGTCGACTACTGGCAGCCGAGGTGTGCGCATCAGCGGTAGTAATTCTTGATACACCATGTTCCGAGGTAGTGTGAAGGGTACAGGCTACCCACTCCATTCGCCAGTTTCCCCTTCACTTCCACTCCGGTGCGTCACCGTGTGCCATCACATTTCAACTGGAGTCTAGCACAATTCGATGCCTTGGCAACAGAATACGCGTCTCTGCACTGATACTGGAGTCTTTGTATGATCAGTTTGAGGCGGTAAAGTCTTGAAATGTGCGGAAGGTGAACATTGTAGTGCACCCGGCCGTGTGATCCTTCTCGTCTCAGGGAATATCGTCGGGGAGGGGGGGGGGGGATGGAGGGGAAAAGGAAGATAGGTTATTTCGAAGTTACACGGGGTTACAGAAAACACCCTCTTTTTTTTTAGTCGACTCAATGTTTTACAGGGCACACACAGTATGTACTCATCGCTGCATTGAATACCTCCGAATGAATCGTGTGGATAACGATTTTCTTGTCTCTGTCCCTAAAGAAGCGTTGCCAAATTTCAAAGTTAGGCTGGAGTCGCCTGATTGCAGAGTCGAAGCTGATTGGCTACAATGCGCCGCGCGACAAATGCAATTTACTTTGTTTGGCCAGCCGATATCCAATCTATCACACGATCCCCGCACACCTGCAACAACGGTTGCTACGCGGAGTAATTCGCAGAGTGAGCGGCATGGACGCTGACTTGCCGATGCAAAGCTTTATAAATAACGTATATGAGTTTTAAATGAAACCGTTACATATCAGGGAAGCCTGATCCCGGTGTCGAACCTGGAACGGGCAGCTTCAGTAGCCATTGTCTAGCATTTTGTGCTGCTAGGTAGACTGCTTCAGTTGAACGGATATGTTGGTCTTCATAACGCGCAGTAGTGTAACACAGCTCCTTACTATATGTCTACTCGTTCTGCTCGGATAGGTGAGCGGTGTTCAGTTATGTCGCGTGCTGGGAACAATACCGAACCTGTTAGCTTATCACCTACTACGGAGAGTTCCTTTACTCGTGTCCAGCAGCGCTGGAAAATAAGATTCCGTCTTGTTGAAGAGGCTCAACTAATACGCTCTTCCTTTCATCAGTGCCAGAATTTGAGATGGACGCTCAGGCGTGGGTTGCGGGTCATATGTAGCGGGTGGACAGTAAGTGTGAGAAGTGGAACGTAGTTACATAACTTCTGCAAAGTAGGCCCTGTGGAAAAAAAATGTCGCCGAAAGTTTTGTAAAGCAAACCGCTTCAACAGCGCCGTGTAAAATAAAACCGTAGGAAACGGTGGCAAAATCTTGAATGAGTGAGAGGGCAGCAGTACAATAGGAATACGTTACGTTTTCAACAAAGAGAAATTGTGTGATTTTTTATGCCCGAAGATACCCCGCCCCTCCAGAAGTTTTATGGTCCTGCTGGCTATTCTGAGCGGTGTGTCAAAATCCCCTGCTCACAGGTGAACACAAATTCTTAAAGCTACGCTCACATAAGCCTTGCAACAATTGTTTGCTGTATACTGGGGAAGCAGGAAGTGGGTATTGCAGGTGGTTTCAAGCAGAAAACACGTTTTCTGCTGAGGAGGCATCGTTTACATTAAGTAGGAATACAAACAGCGAGTGTAACAGGTACTGGTGTAACGAAAGACCCCATTCAGTTCACACAGGTCTTTTGCGTGACACTAATTCGGAGTCTGGTGTGCGTTAGGTGCGCGCAAAGTCATCTTTCCCGTGTTTTTTGGAAAAAAACAGCAAACCTGTACCGCTACCCCTAGTTCTGACACAGTTCTTTAGAGAATTAATGGAATAGGGACATGTGTCCCCGTTACTTTGCGCAGGACGAGGCAACGACCCACGCAACAAACTTCTGGATGAATGGCCGAGAAGAAGGATTCGGCCAACGTGTGATAAATCGCGGACTCTGGTATCCGGGATGTGTGTATTCGAATCCGTGCGATTATTTTTATTATCATCATCGTCGTCATCACTATTTGTGGGGGAAACTACAAGGTAAGAGTGTATTTAAATAATCCACGTTATTTGCAAAAGTCGAAAGTTAACATTCGAAGAGAAACTGTCAATATTTCAAGACAAGAGCTTCAACGTGTGGAGTTATTTTGTCACAAAGTGAGAGAAGCAGGAGGTAGGTATTTGGAGACTCTACTATGAAGAAAGGTATGTAGAACTGCAAGGGGAAGATGGAATCAGAATTCCCGGCGGATGCAGGCTTCCTGTATGATAGACCTCCCGTGACAGGTGCTGTTCTTGGGAATACGATTCGAGGTAGTCGGCGCACCTGGCTGAGACGTCTGATTACCATAAGACTGTGCAGCAAATTACAGCCTACACAGACATAATCCTACAACTCAGACCACTCTCTGTAACCTGTGGCTGGTTCGTTGTCGAGTTCTTTTGCCTAGCCAGTTGGCGGAATCGGTGAAGCTTCTCACTACCATGAGGAATGAGTACTGCTATCGATTCCTAGTCTGAACACTTAGTGCCCTAACTTAGAATTTTCTTGATATTCCTAATTTCTTACAAACAGTTGCCGGGTAGCAGTTCGTGTCAGGTCTCGACCGCCTTCTGCGCTCTCTTTCTGTTTCATTATTCATTAATCGCTGCAACATTTACTTACGAAAAGAACGAAAGACGTCAGTCAGAACAGTTGGTGTCCAGACCAAGTTTCGAACCCAGACCCTCACAAACAAAAACACCAGAACGTTACTATTACACTAGCCGTCCCACAGGTGACCGCCTTAGGCGCTTTCACAAACTTGCGAAAAACGACTGTTAGTTTAGTCATGTCTGTCCGTCCGTCTGCATGGAGCAACTCGGCTTCCACTGGACGGATTTTAATGAAATTTGATATTTGAGGATCTCTCGAATATCTGTCGATAAAAGTCAAGTTTGGTTCAAATCTGACAATAATAACGGGTACTTTACGTGGAGGGGGACCGCGGTAGCACAGTGGTTAAGGTGCTCTGCTACAAATCGGAAGGTCGCTCGTTCGATTCCAGCTGGTGTCAGTGGATTTTCATTGACACAAAATCCTTCTGATCGCACTATGGCCCTGGGATCGACTCAGTCTCTAACAGAAATGAGTACCAGGAGCATTTTCTGGGGGTAAAGGCGGCCGATGCGTAAGGCCAACAACGTACCACCATCCTGTGCTGTTGTCACGAAATCTAGGAACCTTAACTTTCTGGAACCCTCTGGGAGCCTCCTGTAATGGGACTGCTTTACCTTTACGTTTACTGTATGTGGAGACCTATGTGCAGTTACACATATGATAAATTTTTCTTAGAATGACACATGTTTCAGACAAAACTTGTAGATAAAATCAATCATTTTATGCTCAGTAACTTTTTCTTCCAGAAAATCTTGCCATTTTTTTGAGGCAATGTGGGGAAAAATGTACCGACTAGGCCACTGATGACAGTATGATGCAAGCGCATTGCTGGCGGGATACCAAAGGCTACAGACACACACTCAGCTTATGTCATTATTGCTTTACCACGGCAGCAGTGGTTACGCGAACGCGCCTGACTGTTACGTTACACGTTACATTTCCTGTGTTGTTATGTGTGATGCTTCTTGTGAGATGCAACAATCCTGCGCAGGAAATCAATGATGAAGTCAGAGTTATTACCGTCAGAGTGTAACGTACAGTGAAATGGACGCCCCGGGGTTGACAGTGTTATGACCTAATTGTGAAACGAGGCGCGCGCGCGCTTGGGCGTCGTGTAATGCGAAACCCAGCTCAGTGTGTCATCCATCTCTTTACCCCTCACTGACACATTTTGAAGTGAGTCTTCCTATTTTTTTATTCTGTAGCCATTGTGTTGTTTACTTGACTGTACTGTGTCTACCTTACTGTTATTTGTAGCGACAGCTGTCCCTGTGTGGCTACTAAACCGGCATTTTTGCAGAGTTTACAGAAATTTGGTGAGTGGCGGGTAGTTACAATGCAAGGGGAGGGGGGAGCTAGGGTCGTAATATATTAAGTGACAAGAACGACAATGTACGTATGACGTATCATTGATGCGCGTTCACGCAGCCGTTGTTGCTGTGGAAAAGTTTTAAGTATTACGGGTAGCGTAGTCGGCATAGTGAATGGCTACGGGCTGGACGGTCCGGGGATCGAATTCCGGTGGGGGCTAGATTTTCTGTACCTGTCCAGACCAGCCCTGGGGTCCACCCAGTCTCCTGTACAATGGGTACCGGGTCTTTCCCCGGGGTAAAGAGCGGCCGGGTCGTGATGCTGACTTCTCCCCCCCCCCCCTTCTAGTGCCGTGGTTCAAAAAGAGTAAAGGTATACCTCTACTCCCCCAATGGGCCGTACGGCCTGTACAGAGCCTCAGTGCCTGTACAAGGGTGCACTTTAATTAGTTACTTATTCTGAGGGTGTCTCTGTGGCCTTAGGTATCCAGCATGAATTGCGCATGTGCCGTTGTATATTGTCATCTGTGGCCTGCCCGGCTCTACGACATTTTTCCACTTTATCTCATAAGTTGCACGATTTTCGGGGGAAAAAAAAATTGAACATAAAATGTGTGCTTTGATCTTTTCTACGACTTTTTTCATTATAAGAAGAATTTAGCGAGATTGATAAAGAATGTGTATTAGTCTTCATGTAAAGTACCCTTGGTGCTTGTCCGATTTTAAAGAAACTTGGATTTTCTCGACAGATTCTCGAAGAAGCCTCAAATATCATATTTCATGAAAATCCATCTAGCCGGAGCAGAGTTATTCCATGCGGAAGGACAGACGGACAGACAGACATGACGAAGCTAATAGTCATTTTTCGCAATTTTGGGAACGCGTCTAACAAGCTGTCCCTGTACAGGCCCGTAGGATGAAGGACTTTGAGGCCCCTGAGATTTCCAGAGAGTCGGCACATGGAAATGGTAAGGTTGTCAACCCTATGCACCGGCCGCCTTTACCCCCAGGATATATTCCTGGTACTCATTTGTGTTAGAGGCTGAGTCGACTCAAGGCGACCGGAGAAATGGAATCAATGGAAAATTCTAATGACCCCATCAGGAATTGATCCCGCGACCTCTTAACGCATTGCCTTAACCCACTGCGCGCACCCTGTTAGAAGGTATTACAGTAATTCTTACTGTGGCTGTCCTGCGCTATACAGCATAAGGAAAATAAGGTATGAGTGACTTGGACGTGTTGATGCGTTCTTTATTAACCTTTTAAAGCCTGCTGGTTTCCTGCGCCAGTAGGTATAAAACTTAAGAATTATATATTATGCCCACACTGTATTTATTTGTTTTGTATTTATCTGAGAACAAACAGCGACTTGTGCCACTTACGGCGTAAACTGATTGGTTTTTATAACCGAGATGAAAAGTGTTTACAGCGCGGTACGGACTTTAAATAAAGCGGTCTGCTCTTCGTCTTTAAAGGGTTAACAACATATGTTTAAAATTGTACGAACTGCTGGGTAGGCTTTGGCTTCATATTGATGAACAGACTGTGGTATATGACACTTCGCACCTGTAGGCGAATGTGGTAGAAATAACCCCCACGTTCGTCTGCATAAAACGTGTTAACGTTTTGCCGGATCACGATATGTATGTATTATTATTATTTTACGTGGAATTGATGCATATTGGGGGAGGGATATGAAAAAACAAGAAATATCTATACAAATATCTGCTACTGACAATTACGTTAATTGAACTTTCGAAGCAGGTGGATTATGGATCTGAAAGGGGATTGATATTACACGTTGTGCCAATTCCACGTAATTGCTGGAAGTGCTATGTCGCAAATTTACGGTTTTATATCGCTAGCTGCACCTACCGTTGATTTCAACATATACAGGGTTATTCAAAATGATTGTTGGGGTTTTAACACCTTGTCACACACAACACACTTGAGATACGAGTATATGTATTTTTTTGTTTAATGGAACAACACTCCAAGTTTTTGTTACATACATTACAGGTGCTCTATATGTGCACCCTTTGTGATTCTACAAACATCAACACGATAATCGAGTTCGTTCCGCATGTCAGCGGTGACGGTTTCAGTGGCGGTTCTGATTCGTACCTTCAGTTCCGGATACACACGCACCCTGTCTCTTGAAACTGTGCATACCGCCTTCGAATGGAATTGTCAGGTGGTGGCTGTTTCCCGAATTTGGTGCGCAATTGTCGCTGGACAATTATACCCCGACCATCATTTTGAATAACCCTGTATATATGAAGCTGTAATGTTACCTGATTTTTTTGTGTTCATTTTTATCTCCCCTCCCCCCTTCCCTCCCACTCATATGGTGGGAACAACTTCGAATCTAGGCTTGATAGCCCAGTATAGATGATACTTTAGGTAGAGGCCAGTTGAAATGTGATGGCACACGCGCAGAAACCAATTTCGTCTTTCGGCGAAACGGACGCGTCCATTTAAATTGGCGGAGGCGTCAGTTCAGTCGAGCCGGTACCCATTGTTTAGGCGGATGGGTGGGCTCAGGGCCCGTCTGGACGGGTGCGGAAAATCTCGCCCCCACAGAGATTCGATCCCCGGACCGTCAAGTCACTATACCAACTGCCCAGTCCTGGCCCGCAACATGTATGGCTGTAGATTTTATAATTGTGCAGCCGAAGTATGTAGCTGCTGTTGGGTTTGCTGTAATAAATGGTGTGTGCCAACGGACTGCGTCATTATTGTTGCGTGCTCTGCAAGCAAAATGGGGATGTCATACCTTAAGATTGTTATTGGTGTGTGACACTGGAAGGCTTAGAAACATGTGAAGTAAAGTAGCGGCGATAGAGGCCAGTTGAAATGTGATGGCACACACGCAGAAACCAGATTTCGTCGTTCGGCGAAACGGACGAGTTCATTTAAATCGGCGTGGGCGTCAGTTCAGTCGACTACTGGCAGCCGAGGTGTGCGCATCAGCGGTAGTAATGCTGGGTACACCATGTTCCGAGGTAGTGTGAAGGGTACAGGCTACCCACTCCATTCGCCAGTTTCCCCTTCACTTCCCCTCCTGTGTGTCACCGGGTGCCATCACATTTCAACTGGACTCTACTAAACTAGAAGCAGAATACAGTAGTGGACGATGTTGGTAAAGTTGTCCATGTGCGGGCCGTGACGTCTTATACCGCTCTACTGTTCTTAGCCACGGCGCTGTGTGGAATACTTAACGTCACACCCGATTCGCTTTAACCCCCGGGAAAAAAACGAACTTTACCCATAGAGAAAGGGGCTGTCTGGGCCCTGGGGCCGGTCTGGACGTTTTCGGCGAGCGGAAGCCCTTTGTTGCAGCCGGGAATCGAACGTGACTCGTCCAAATCTTGATGGTGGGGATATGGCCTAACCAGGAACTTCGTAATTTGTGGCTGTGTTGTGATGGCAGTTGAATCAAGGAGGATAAGATTCGTGATACACGTAGCACGAATGGCGAATTGGTTGTTCTTAAGGAAATATTAGTTGGGATACCTGAAGGAATGTGACTGCTTAGAAGAGACTAGGAGTGGAAGAGAGTATAATATTAAAATGGGATTTGGATGATTTTGAGGCTCGTCATCCCCGTTGTGTTGGTTCAGTAACAAAAGAATTTTTGTGTATTACACAAACACTCGAACACAAATATATTCCACCTAGTAGTACAGTAGGTGTACAACTACATGTTTCGGCCCTATATGTGGTCCATCTTCATGTTGTGATTTAACTTACAGAGCAGCTATATAAGATCTCGTTTCCCCCACTCAAGCCCCAGTACCCTAAAAGACCACCCCCCCATCTTGTATAGCTGCTCTGTAAGTTAAATCGCAACCTGAAGATGGCCAACATATAGGGCCGAAACATGTAGTATACCTACTGTACTGCTATGTGAAATATAGTTGTGTTTGACTGTTTGTGTAATACACAAAAATTCTTTTGTTATGGGATTTGGATGAGGTTTCGGACTGTGAATTGGATATGAATGGCGCTCGCTACGGTCCAATTGCGGGCTTTTGTAACCACTGTAGTGAACTTTGGGTTTCCGTGCAAGGTGGTAATTTCTCGAAAATCCAAGCAGCAGTATATGCGTAAGAAGCTTCATTGTTGGGGGTCACTCTAGATACCTGGTGGTAATGGATCGGTAGTTGTTTTTACCGACATCTACTGTACAGGGTCTGAACTTAGTGTTCATGTATTTGACTTATAGTCCTGTAGCCTGCAAAGTACAGGGTTATTCAAAATGATTGTCGGGGTACAATTGCGCACCAAATTCGGGAAACAACCACCATCTGACAATTCCATTCGAAGGTAGTATGCACAGTTTCAAGAGACAGGGTGCGTGTGTATCCGGAACTGAAGGTACGAATCAGAACCGCCATTGAAACCATCACCGCTGACATGCGGAACGAACTCGATTATCGTGTTGATGTTTGTAGAATCACA
>Ga0123355_10014598_pt1 | contig 12294 bp, 3 predicted proteins | sample TergutEmb28metaG_3_FD_89872 | JGI IMG/M metagenome (GOLD analysis project Ga0123355, IMG submission 89872) | Embiratermes neotenicus P1 segment gut microbial communities from Petit-Saut dam, French Guiana - Emb289 P1 | ecosystem: Host-associated > Arthropoda: Insects > Digestive system > Gut ...
GATATATTCTTGTCAACACAATTTCCTCAAACGAAATTTTTAACATTTTATCACATTTATCACACTCACATCATGTGCTGCAACAAGTATCGCACATGCAGATGTCAAAAGCTCATCCAAAAGACCACCCCGTCAGGCTTCGCCTGCCACCCCTCCGGCGGAGGGGAATTGTTTTAATGGAGAGTTTAGAACTGAGAGAGGAACGTTGAGCATTAAGGTCAAGACCCTGGTTTTCTATTCGCAATTTTTCTCTCAATTCAAAACGCCCTTATTTGTGCTTTGTGCTTTGTAATTTGTGCTTTTTACTTGCCTTGACCTTCATTCTCAATTCTCAATTCGCCTTATCGCCCTGTTACCCCAAAAATCGACTGAGCATCGCAGCAAATTCCGCACGCGTGGCATGGCCCACCGGATCGAAAACATTATTTTCTCTACCGTTTACGATTCCGGCCATAAACGCACGCCGCACCGCATCGGAAGCATAACCCGCAATCTGACCGGCATCATCGAATGCCGCAAAGTCTCTTGTTTCAGGCAGCTCCTTATCCGCAAAATCAGCATAACGCGCCAAGATAACTGTCAAATCCTGGCGAGTGATATGGTCATGCGGCCCAAATCGACCATCACCAAAGCCTTCAACAATCCCATTTTCAGCCGCCCAAAGCACAGCCTCGGAGTACCATGTGTCGGCTGCGATATCGCTAAATGGAGCAGCAGCGGTAGCGGATGGCTCACCATGTTGTCTCCACAGTACCGTCACCACCATGCTGCGTGACAGATTGGCGTTCGGGCGGAACTCAGTGTCAGAGACACCTCTCATCAGCCCTTGCTCAAAGACTGAGCGCACATAATCATAGAACCACTGTCCTGCGCGTACATCATCAAACGGATTCCAAATAGCACTTGCATCATAACCCACCATGAACATCGAAAGTCTGTTTAATGTGAACTCAATAAATTGACCTGTCGTGTTGTAAGTGAACTCCACAGGGGTCACAGTTCCATCTTCGCCGAGAAGCCACACGAGCAGACTCGCTGCGCTTTGACCGCCTCGCAATGTGTAGTTGACCCGAATGGTCACACGTCCATTGCCGAGATCGGTAATACGTGTTCCATTGCGCAGTAGTTCTACTTGATACAGAGTCCGGTCACTGACAACGGTGCGTAAGTTTTCGCTAAGAGACTCAATATCAACCAGTCTGATTATCGTATAGAACCAGTTTCCTGATCCTTGCGCATACATTGAGCGCAATGCCGCAGTATCATATATGACCGTACCCAATGCGCCGGATATAAACAGCGCCTCAAGCTCAGCATCAATCATCTCAGACACCGATGCGGCCGGAATTCTGACGGTGAGTGATGTGATATCCGATTGTGTATCCACATTCAAGCCCAACATCCTATTGCCATCGGCAGAGACGGCTTCAGCAATTTGATCACGCAGTTGCGCTTCGGTAAATGTGACCACCGGGGCGTCACCCAGAGGTATCGCGTCAGCTTGGATTACAACTGTTGGCAACTGTCCTCCACCGACCGGAGGTATCACCGGAGTTTCGGTAGGTGCATTGAACCTGAATGTCACGACTTCACCATCTGCTCTGCCCAGACCCATAATCCTTGCCGTTATAGTAAATGCTTCATCACTCGGAGCCGGTATCGGTGGATGTTCCGTCATGTTTTGATTTGGGAACCAACGCTCCGCGACCACATTAAACATGGTGCTATTGACCGTAGGTATGCTGCCGTCAAGGGTGAAATATATCTTGGCCTCACCGGAACCCGCAGGTAGATTCAAACGTATCGGGTCGCCCTCACTGACTGTTCCCGAAGCAGGGGTTGCTGTGGGTCTGCCCCAACTACCGGCACTTCCGCCGACGACGATACGGTCAACCATTTGCACAAATGCCTGCGCTGTTTGTTCCTGCGCTGCAAGCTGTCCGAAGAGTAGCCTCAAACCATTATTTTCAACATTCAGTGCAGGTTGCACCGCCGAGCCTCGTTGCCCATTTTGAGAGAAATAGTGTCGTGTAGCCGTCAAGTCACCGATACGCAACGTGGCATTAAACCCATCCGTTGCCCAAAATGTGATTTCACGGTCATTATCAAGCGGTATACCTGCCGAAGTCAGCAACTCAAGTAATCTCACCGCATTATTTGCCTGATGCGTTCTGTAGCTCGGCCACGAATTCATCGCCGAGAATGTGGTGGCCGGCATCCGAGCCATGTTGTCTATATCGGTTTGAGTAAATGACCTTGCAAGCGCACTGCCATCATATACGGCTAATACGACATCAGGTGGGTTCGGCGGCGGCTGCGTTCCCGGCCCTTGTCCAATCTCTCCGAACTGCGGTACGGATACAGTGACCGCCGCACTTGCATAATGTGTTGCAGTCTCTCTAAATCGCACTTGGAATTGTCCGGGTGCAGCAGGTGTGAATCCATCTGCGGCAGTAATCCACTCTATTCCATCTTCGCTGAACTCCATCTCAGCGGTTGTGCCATTGATGCGCCCCATGCCTCCGGCAGAAGTCGGCGCTTGTGAAGTCAGACCTGTTGGTGCTGCACGGTGCAATTTGCCGCCTGCATCCCAACCTAAAATCGGAAATACAAAGGTCGTTATTTCACTGGGTAATCTATCACTGCCGAACACCCTAACACTCAGTGTCACTTCACCGGTGGCTGGGTCTGCGTCTTGCAATCGGATGACAGGTCTGAATGTTTGTCCGGCTGCACCGCTCTGTGACTGGAAGTTATATAGTGGTGAGTGCACTGTCGGTTCTTCGCCCGGAGCTGTCGTAAAGTGTACAAATCCACCGGTAGCACCGAGAAGACTGTGCCAATCTAAACTTATTGCAGTGCCATCGGCAACAGGTGTTCCGGCCGGTGTATCAAGTGTTGCGATTGACGTAGGTGTTGTAATTGATGTCGCTGTTGCGATTGCGGGGAAGCGTTCGGTGTTTCCGTCTGTGATCACGATTCGTCCGCTTACACCTAAGGTTTCATTAAATAGCATGTTTTGAATAAGCACATGGCTTGTTTGCTCATGAGGTGCTCTTTGCCCGAAGAAGAGTCTTCCATTACCAAGATTGAGTGCAATCATCGTCGGGACTCTGATTGCTCCTTCAAAAGCGCTTTCCGGAGCCTGACCACTGAGTAGAGGTGTCGGCTGATTGGGGAAGAAGTAGCGGTCTGCGGATAGATAATCCCAACGCATCGTGGCGCCGACACCATTAGTGGCAACAATTTGCAAGTGATTATCGGCAGTCAAGGGAATGCCAAGATTTTCAAAGAGTCTCGCCAGTTCAGGCCCTCTTGCACCCATATGTCTGGCAGGAGTACCGGCTCTGTTTACTGCGGTGAAGTTATGGGCAGTACCTGTCATTGCCGCTTGTGCAACGGCATTTGTAATGCGATGTACAGTACCGCCTGCACCTATACGGTTGTCAACGACCTCAAATAGCAACGCATTGGGGTCAAGCGGCGGAGGTGGAGGATCGCCAACGTCCACGGTTGTTATAACCACACCGCCATTGCTACCGAAAATCGCTCTGCCATCTGAGGATACATAAATCGACCACACATCGTCAAGCGCTCCGGCAGGCCAGCTTCCCGCACGAGATGAATAGTTTGCGATTATTGAAATATCGCCAAATTGCGATACCGAGGCTCTGAACACGCCCAGTCCATTGGTTGCAAGCCACAGATCGCCGCCCACATCCACAAACACCGTGCGTATCTCCGGATAGAATCCCGGTCTGGATAACTCTTTGAGTTCCGGAATCAAATCATCGCCTCTGACGCTTCGTACTGCGCCATTAGGCGCTATGAAATCTAAAAATCCGCCGTTGTTATCGGAAGCGTGCGCTCCGTGCATACGTGTGATATAGACACCACCGTGCGGATCTATGGACACAGAGCGTCCCCAGTTATCAGTACCTGCCGGAATGTCAAATGCAGTGACCTCACCGGTCGCATTGACATGTGCATAACTTTGGTTACGCCAATCTGTCATGTCCGCTTCCGGGTTACGGTATGTCGTTACCCATGCGCCGCCCTGATTATCGGCTCTGACTGCCCATGTTGAGCTTGTCGGGATTCCATCAGCGGCAAGCCATGTTTGCCAAGTGTTTGCCGTGGGATTAAATCTCGTCAAACCGCCGGGTCTGCCGCCACCGTAAATTGAGAAATGCGTACCAATCCATACATTTCCATCACTGTCCACATCTATTCCATACACACAATCGTTTGGCAGACTGGATCCCGGGCTGCTCATGTCAAAGAATGTAAACGCTTCATTTTGATATCTTGCAAATCCAAAATGTGTTGACGGTGGAGCATTCTGACTGCCCACGCTGCCGCCCTGTGCAAGCCAAATCGTGTGGCCATCCGGGGCAATGGCAAGGTCTGTAACAAAGTTTGTCCGAAGGTCTGAATTACTGACAGTATATGCAGTGATCTCACCGTCGGAAGTGATGCGTGCCATTCCTGCACCATTTGAACCGGCCCAGACTTGCCCTGCATGATCCAATGCCACTGCACGAATAGAGGCCATAGGCATTCCATCAATGCCACCCGGGAAAATATCAAAGTCATATACCATAGGCTCTGTGACTGTAACACCCAATATATTGGTCAAACGATTGAGCCAGTTAGCCCCATCATTATGTCTGCGGTATATTCTGATGACAGAACTCGTGCCGGAATTTGCATGTTCATCATGGAAAGGCGCACCATCAACCAAAAATGTCACGAGATACTCGTTTTCTCGAATTCTGGACATTGGAATATCTTGGAACGTCAAAGCATTTGCATTGGTGCCGGTTTCAATCCCATCATTTGTATTGACCGTAATCGTGGCCGCAGAGCTGACACCCAGTGACCTGAGCATACCATACAGCAGAACACCTGTAGCCGAGTCATCAGTACTTTGCCTGCGGTATACAGCGGTGATGACATCCATGGCGTTTAGCTCGGCAACTGTAAAGCCTGTCGTGCCGTCCGGCAGACCGAAAATATAAAAATCTTTATCAAGACCCGGATCAGGAATACCTCCGGCCGCACCGACAATAATCCGCGTCACATATCTTACGCTCCACCCGGCATTGTCATGCACAAACAGGCGTAAAGGCCCACCATTATTGCTGGCCACTGCCGAAAAGCCGGGAGATGAAGCATATGTAACCAATGGCAGTCCATTTTCAAGGGTTGATCCCTGCCCAAATCCAAGCAGTATCGGTTTGCCATTAATGCCATTTGCAAGCTGACTGCCGGTAAAGTTTACTGTAAAACCATCCGAGGCAATGACCGTAATATTCGATGTGGTCAAGCCATCTGCAAATCCAATGTCCGTGTCCAGCAGTCGGTGTAAATCAATGCCATGAACATAGAATGCACCACTGCCCAATGTATATGAATCCACCACAAAGAGATGTTCCATAGTCTGTAACTGTGCCACTGTATATGTGCGGTTATGCGCCAAATTTTGACCGGATACCTCTACGGTGCGGTTTGCATATCTATTAAAGGGGTATATGGTATGTGTCCAAAAATCCAGTGTTGCCGCAACAACCTCAATCTCTGAGATGTTGGTGATGCTTTGCGTAGCCGTAGCTCCGTTGAAAACAAGACGTTTCGGCCCACCCTGCACAGATGTCAAAGGCGAAGCATCGGCATTCTCTGGTGGTGTTGCCATACCATATGCTAGGAGTATCGGCCGGTCGGTGGCCGCAGCTGCCGACAATTGCGCAAGCGAAAGTGTTACACTCTGTCCATCGCCATTTCTGACGATAACCGAATCTAAGAGCGCACTGGCACCGATTGCCCTGTTGTTGATGAGTCGGAATAAATCAAGACCACGGTAGGTCATCGTCACACCATCAACAGTATAGGTATTCGTCACCAAGTATCTCTGCATGGTTTGCAGCTCACCAACCGTGATGGAACCCGGAACGGCGACTGCACCTGTAAAGTTAATCTCTTGAGCCGCATATTGTGCATACTCGGGACCCACATGTGCGTACTCATCCGGAACGAGATTAATGACAATTCTGCTCAGATGCTCAACCCAGTAAGAACGCATGTCCGCATTTGCCGCAAATTGCTCATCGGTCTGTCCGCGTACAAACATCAGCGGGCCGCCATTGTTGCGGATGCCTCTGTTCGGAAAAGCGGGGTCATTGTGGACATAACCTGATTGCGGATCATCCATAACAACATTCCTGACCATTGGGAAGCCATTTTTAGCATAGGCCACCATCATACCCAGATTGTTGCGCATACCATTTCCGCTGTTTGAACCCCTGGTGCCTATATCTGCAAGATCAATGAGCGCTCCACGCACATCATTGTCATTGTAAAATGCAACGGTACCCAATGTACCCTGAAGACCGATATGCTCAACGAGCAAAAACTCCAGGCTCACACCTTCAAATAATTCTTGAATCGGATTGCCCTGATTATTGAGGCGGGAGAAATAGAAATCTTTTTCCTTACGGCCCTCACCGTCACGCACCCTTTTTTCTACTCCATATATGAGCTCTTGGAGTTCCTGAAGCGTGAATGTGTGGATTTGTGGATCGCCGCCCGCTTCTGTAATAATTTCAACAGTCAAAGCATCCGGCTCAGTGGCCATTTGTTGATATATCGGCAGTGGATTTTGCCAATGTGTTGAGAATCTAAGCGGCGCTCCCACATATATTTCCTGCACACGTTGGAGCTGCTCCCAACCGCCATTGTCAAAGAAATAGGCGTAGTTTTCCAATAGCCCATCTATAACTGCACCGGATTCGTCACGCACCAAGTCATCGGACTTGCCGAAAATCACGCGCATCGGGCCACCATGATTACCCAGACCGCGCCTGTGACCCTCAGAGTGAGAGTTGCGCACATACGGATAACCATTCACGCCGTAAGCAAGCAAAACAGGGAATCCTGCTCTCACAGGATAACCCAGGCTATCTCTATCCGGGAATCTGTCCACACCATCGACTTCACGATTGGTCGGCCAAAAATCCTCATTGCTCAAATCTTCCGGTCTCGGACGATTTTCACCGATATCGAGCGGTGATTTTTCATAGAAGAAAAATCTGTATGGATCAGCCAATTGAGCCAATGAGAATCTGGTTTGGGTGACATGGTTATCCCAAGATGTGAAGCCAACAAGGGTATTTTCATCTGCCGCTCCGGCAGCTCTGTCTATACCTGAAAGGACAAGCAACTCCCAAAGATTGATGCCCTCATATTCATTGACAAACCAGAACGTTCCGGTTGAAAGGCTATAATAGTCTCTGTGCCCCAATCCGCCGGGAACAGGTCTGCCATCTGCCCCGAATTGAACCAACTCTTGCAACTCTCGTGTCGTGAAGTTGATCTCACGACCGAGCCCATCGCCTGTAATTGTTAAAATAAACTCTGTGTTTTCCGGTGCATCATATGGCGCACCGGCTCTTATATGTTGGAATCCCGGAGGCGGCGTACTCTCCTCTATATATAGAAACGCCACACTGGAAAAGACACCATTTGCACCCCTGAGTTCCGCAATGTCGGAGACCAAGCGCATAGGCCCATCACCGTTATTTCTAAAAGGTGTAACATTATGACCGGCACCCATATCATAGACAAACGGGCTGATCCAAGTTTCGTCTATATCCGCAATACCATGCGCAAGAATTATGGGATGTGTGCTACTGTCTGCCGCCCTTATTTCCGCATACGACAGGCGACCGATTTCCTGACGCCAACGATTGCGAAAGACCACAATGACACCATCATCTTCCATCTCCACATTTTCATGAATCAGTCCATCCAAAAGCGGCAGAAGCCTGATGCCCTCATACCGATAAGTGCCTCGTGAATCTGTGTAATTACCGCGAAATATCTGTTCCGGAGTGGATTCTTCCTGCAAAAACCGCACAGTAATCGGCACTGATCTTGCAGCGCCAGGGCCTTCTACAGTCAATGTCGCTCCGGTGATGGCGTCAATATTAAATGGAGGGCCATCATGGTTGATGTGTTTGAATAGACTGCGCGCTCCGGGGTCAGCCGCTCTAACGCTGACAGAATCCACGGCATGAGGAGGTGACATATCATCCACAAAGAGCCTGAAAAGCCCGTGTGGATCGGTTTGTGTCCTGATATAACCTTCCCACTGATTGGTCGTGTCATTCCATGTCTCATAAGCAAGAATTGCATTTCTTGCGACCAACTCACTTTTGGTCAGCGCTTGTACATCAAAATTATTTACAGTTGTAAATTCGATGACTGCATTATCAGCTACATCTCTGAGCAGATATGCAATCGGCACACCTCTCACACGTGCGGAGACGGTATTGTTTGCTGCATTTACAAATGAATGGCCATGTGCTGCACGAGGCATCATGAGCATTTGCGCACGCGTGAAGTCCGTGCCTAATACTCTGATATGTGCGCCTGTGATTTCCTCGCCTACGAGGATTTTTTGAGTATTTCCATTAAATAGCGGACTGTTGACTTGCTGATGATACAGCTGCCCGGTCATTAGTCGCGGCACAGTGCGCAGAGGACTGGCATCCACTTCCGCATTGGTAGGTACTCTCAAAGTGTTGCCATCATTGAATACCCTTGTGGCGACAATGACCGGAACCGTCACATCCGTAAAAAGAGGCGCTGGCGTGGATGGGCGTGATGGTGGAGGTGCATACGGAATCAAGGTGTTGCCTGTTGCGACTAAGCTTGATGATTCAGCTTGCTCATCAGAGGCATCGGCTGTCTCGCTGTCATCATAAGCGTCTATATCATCGACATTGTACACATAATCAGCATGGGCTGAAACATCGGCATCTAAATAAGCATCATGCTCTAATTCAAGCGATAAGCCAATAAGTCCGGTATCAAAAAACCTGGGTGCGTTAAATCCACTTGAAAAAGTGCCTGAAAACGGCCCGGTAAAATCCGGGTCAAATGTGACGGTATACGACCCACCCATGAATTGAACGGCTCTTACAATCTGCTGCCCAAATCTATCGGGTGTAAATGCCGTTCCCTCAAACAACCGCTCAAGTGACACGCCCCTGACATTATACACACGTTGCGTTCCGGCAGAATTGCGAAATGAATAAAGCACATGGACGACATCTTCCATAGCTTCAAGCTCTGCCATGGTAAATGAGCGTTCATGTGATATGTTGGCTGCTGTATAAGCATCGCCGCCAATAAGCCCGGTGCCTGTAAGCAGCATCACAGGCTGCTCTACCGTCAATCCGCCAAAATCAATCTCATTGGCAGCTGCCGGTATGACCGGGAAAAAGGTCATCATCATTACCAAGCACAAAAACATGCTCAAAATGCGCTTACCGGCTTTTCTTCCTATGCGTACACTTCCTATCATCTGACTTCCTCCTACTTGATTACCTGGTATCGCAAAATAGCAAAAGGCCTTTCTACAACACACCCATTGTATCTAAAGGAGACCATACAGAATCTCCGAGATACATGAAAGCATTTCGTAAAAAGGCTCGTCCACCATTTTCAGGTTTTATTTAATTGCTTATAACAACTACAAAATAACGCCAACGTAAAGAAGCACTCGTCCATACCTCCAAGATGACCGCAAAGAATATATACCAGGTGCTAAGATTTGTCAAGGGTTTCCCGGGTTGACAAAATTTGCACAAAATCAGTAAGGCTATTATGGTTTGCTTATTCCTATAATGTGTGCTATTATGGGAAAGATTTATTTTTATTGGAGGGTCGTTTACATGAAAAAAATTCTGGCAATAGTTTTAGCACTAGTTTTGCTCGTTGCATTTATTCCTAGTGTTAGCGCATCTGCAAACACCCCTATATCCGTTTTAATTAATGGACAGAGGGTTGTTTTCCCCGATCAAAATCCGGTAATTTTAGACGGACGGACACTGGTACCTGTTCGCGGCGTGTTTGAAGATTTGAATTTTAGTGTCAACTGGAATCCAAGCACAAGACAAGTAACATTGACTCGCGGCAATGATTTTGTTGTACTCACGATTGGCAGCAACATTTTCACGACCAATGGAGTCAGCCGCACACTCGATGTTCCAGCTCAAACCATAGGCGGCAGAACGATGTTGCCGCTCAGACTTGTACTGGAAAGTGTAGGTTACACACTGGATTGGAACGCAGCAACCAGTATTGTTTCAATCACATCACAAGCACCCCAACAAGTGACCATATCGACACTTGCATCACCGACCACCGGCGGCACCGCAACAGGCGGCGGCACGGTTAACCATGGCGCGAATGTCACTTTGCACGCAACAGCAAATCCAGGTTGGGCATTTGATGGCTGGTATGAGGGTAACGTAAGAGTGAGTGCAAATGCAACGTGGACATTTAATGCCACATCGGACAGAACACTCCAAGCACGTTTTAGCCAAACCCAGCAATGGACAGTCACAACAACCACTACCACAGGCGGGACAGCGGCAGGCGGCGGCATCTTTGGGCATAATACATCTGTCACGCTTACAGCGACACCACAGAGCGGGTGGGTATTTGTTGGCTGGTATGAGGGCAACACAAGAGTAAGCACAAGTGCAACATGGACATTTAACGTCACATCAAACAGAACGCTCCAAGCGCGGTTTAATCAATGGACAATCACGACAACCACGACAGGCGGCGGCACAGCAACAGGTGGTGGCACATTTAATCAAAATGCAACAGTTACTCTGGTAGCAACACCACAGAGTGGATGGAACTTTGACGGTTGGTTTGAGGGAAATACAAGAGTAAGCACAAATGCTACTTGGCAATTTGCCGCAACATCAAACAGAACCCTTGAAGCGCGCTTTATCCAAGGGCCGCAACAATGGACAATCACACCATTCGCAGCAGTAAATGCAGGCGGTACTGTAGCAGGCGGAGGTCAGATTAATCACAATACAAGTGTCACCTTGGTAGCGACACCGCAGACCAATTGGCAGTTTGTTGGTTGGTACGAAAATGACGTAAGGGTGAGCACAGAAGCGACGCTTACATTTGTCGCAACATCAAATAGAACACTTGAGGCGAGATTTAGCCAAATCCAATGGACGATAACTGTCACCACAACTACCGGAGGCAATGCAACAGGTGGTGGCGTATTCAACCAGGGTGCGCAAGTCACTCTGATTGCAGCGCCACTCGACGGTTGGAGCTTTGTGGGCTGGTTTGAGGGTGATGTACAGCAAAGTTCAAATCCGACAATGACCTTTGCAGCTACAGCAAATAGAACGCTTCAAGCCAGGTTCGTAGTACCCGGCTAAGCGCTCAATCGTAGAGGAAAAGTAAAAATATAAAAACACAGGAAGAAGGGCAGGGGATTCGGCCCTTCTTCCTGTTGTACTAAAACTATTCAACTGCTCGCTTTCAAATAGACTCTGCAAACAAGCCCCACATTTCTGGGGTGCAAAAAGGCCGGAAACCAATATCCTTTACTGGTTTCCAGCCTTTTTAAAAAGTTAAGTCCCGGCCGTCCAAGGCGGTGGGCGGTGAGACGCTCCACCAGCTTAACCCAAATACGCCTTGCGCACATCCTCATTATCCAAAAGCTCTTTGCCTGTCCCGGTCATCGTAATGCTACCGACCTCAAGCACATAGGCCAAATTCGCTGTCTGGAGCGCCATATTGGCGTTTTGCTCAATCAGAAGAATCGTCACACCCTGACGGACAATTTCTTTGATGATATCGAAGATATCTTTGACAATCAGCGGTGCCAGACCCAATGACGGCTCATCCATCATCATCAGCTTGGGCTTTGACATCAGTGCACGACCCACAGCCAGCATTTGTTGCTCCCCGCCGGACATAGTTCCTGCTGCTTGCCATGAACGTTCTTTAAGTCTTGGAAATAAATCGTAGACCCATTCTAAGTCGGCCTTGATGCTATCTTTTCGTAAATAAGCACCTATTTTCAAGTTTTCGAGCACCGTGAGATCCGGGAAAACCTTGCGCCCTTCCGGAACCATAGTAATCCCTCTGGACACGATTTCATAAGGAGAACGTCCGGTAATTTCTTCCCCATTGAATGTAACGCTGCCTTCGGTGGGCTTAATGAGCCCCGAAACAGTGCGCAGGGTTGTGGATTTTCCTGCGCCGTTTGCGCCTATGAGTGTGACGATTTCGTTTTGCGGCACCTCAAGGCTAATGCCCTTGACGGCCTGAATACCACCATAATTTACTTTAAGTCCCTCAATTTTCAGCATCTTCAACTACCCCCAAATAAGCATCGATAACCTTCTGATTAGAACGAATCTCATCAGGGGTACCGTGTGCAATCATTTCACCGAAATCGAGTAC
>Ga0123355_10014599_pt1 | contig 12294 bp, 9 predicted proteins | sample TergutEmb28metaG_3_FD_89872 | JGI IMG/M metagenome (GOLD analysis project Ga0123355, IMG submission 89872) | Embiratermes neotenicus P1 segment gut microbial communities from Petit-Saut dam, French Guiana - Emb289 P1 | ecosystem: Host-associated > Arthropoda: Insects > Digestive system > Gut ...
GTGGCGGACGCTTGTGAGTGCGGTAATGAACCTTCGAGTTCTGTGAAATGCGGGGAGTTTCTTGACTAGCTGCAGACCAGTTAGCTTCTCAAGAAGGACTCTGCACCATGGAGTAAGTAAGTAAGGCCGCCGGCCGCGTAACAACCCGGCGCGACGCGGGTTGGACACTTGATTACAGGTTCTGAGCCCAATTGATATTCCAGTAGTACATTAATTTCTTCTAGTTGTTATACATTTTTACTGTTTTATTGTTTGGGTGACTATGATAGCTTGACAGTTATTTTTGAACCCCGTTGTACGTAGTAAATTTTAAGAATTCGATTCAGCAATCGAGTATTTATACCTGTTTTAAAACTGCAGACTTGGTAAATGTTTATTAACTGTGTACCATCTTCATAGTCCACCAGTAGGTACTGCATTAAGTTCACCAGGCAATAAGCCGACTGGAGCGGTGAGTATATCTGGCACCACGTCGTAGTATGCATCTCCGTGTCAATATGGCACGTGGCTCCTGTTTCTTGGTCTTATGAATACCAACAAGCTACAGGAAGGCATTTAAGTTTATAGACGGTGGCAGTCATATGTATATCGGCCACTTAGTTTTTGACATATGCAGTTGTACGGCGCATTAGCGTATAAATAAATTTTGTAATTTAGTGCTTATAATTTTAACCATTCAGAGAAACCAGTTTGCGGATATAAGCCCAACTTGGTGTAGGTTATATTCCTTTAAGGTTTTAAAATTATTACATGTCGCCAGTGTACGTATTCTACGTATATGTCGTCTGTAGTGAGAGGCGAGCTTGATTTCTTTGTGGCTTAAATACGCGAATTCGTCCAATGCAGTCACGCACGGCTGAAATACCGTTGTAGGCTGTAGACATTGTATCTCCTGTCAGAAGTGAATGAGCGACACTGCATTCCTTCTCACATGTCTGCACTTCACGTTTATTTCGAAATATCCGCACTGGGTAATTTCTATTTACTGGCTAACGCTACGTTGCAAGGTATTTCTTGTACAAACTTGTAATTTGGAAGTTGACCAAATTTTCCACGATTGTTGGCTCCGAATGTTCATACAATTTCGACAAGGCCACCATTAGACACTATTACCATGAACCTGTTGAGTTCAGTCTCCGCTTTTTCACCGTGCATGACTTGACGTCACGTTTAACCCTTATCGGTCCACTGTCGATTTAAACTCTACATCGCTTTGCTTTGTACTAGGTCCATGGTCGGGCTCAAATCGACAATTATTTTACAGTATTTTATGTTGGTTTCCCTAAACTCCTGTTATCCAGCACCGACTTTTGAACTTTGAAGGTTTCAAATTTGGGCGGAAATTAATTTCGATCAGACTGTTTGAATTCACAAGAATAATTTGGAATTAAAATGGTTAACAATATCGTGCAGCCTACACTTAGGCTTCCCAAGTGGTCTCTTCCGTATTTCCCCACCAAAAGCCTGTATATGTTTCTCTTTTCCCTGTACATGCCACATGCCCCACCCATCTCAGCCTCCCTGGTTTGGTTACCCTAGTATGTGGTGAGGTATACAAATAGGGAAGCTCCCATTATGCGGTTTTCTCCAGCATCCTCTTACTTCCTCTGACAGATTTTTCTCAGCACTGAGTTGCTAAACTCCTTCAGCTGTGTTGTCCGTAATGTCAGAAGATAACACCATATTTCACAGTGTACAGCAAGTTTCATAGTATCCTCCAATCTACGCCTGCGACTCCTAAATGATCGTTTCCGATGATTCTTACTGTTCTCCATCGTGCCTGCTACATGTCTCCGCTGTCACATCGTTTATGTAATAACCACAGTAATGTGTGGCGAGATGTGAAAATTACGAAGTGGGCTTCTCATTACTGCATTCTGATATTTAATTTCTGGGTTTGTTTGTTTTCGGGCCAAAATGTTAAGACGTGTACGCAGAACTTTAACACTTCTGGCACATTCGTTGTCTTATTGTATCTGTAATTATTTTCCATATCTTAACAGTATTCTCATATTCTTTACTCTGTCCACAAGGTTTAGAGTATAATGATAATGTTCTGAAGATGAGAGTGGATTTAACTGTCGAAACGTTGTAAAAGCCCTTTCAAATACACGGTGCACAATGTGCTGATGTGCAACTTAGTGTTGGTACTAGTTTAAGGAAATCATGGCCACCAACCGGTAGACAGTTACACAAGTTCTCGGGTTGTCATTGTAGGTGTTGCTCAGATGGTTGCTCAGATCTTTGGTTTCTTAACACTGTGGAGCATAATTTTGTTACATTGTCCCGGAGGAGCGTACTGCCTCCATCTTCAGTGTAACTGAAACGGTTCAAGTGGATCTACCATGTGGTAAAAACTCAAATTACTATCATTCGACCAAAGAAAATTACTGTACCATCTTGCTTTCATTATATGTGTGTGAGACGAACTGAATTTCTTCCACCCGTAAGAGGCGTTTTCCTTATGGTGGGGTGGGTCATTGTGGACTTGTTGACAGGCTTTGTAATGCGTGTCCTCAGTTCACATGTAGCTCTCTGTTCTGGAATTCAAACGTTAAAAAATTTGTGGGGACGACTTTTATCTTATCTGTATGTACAGTTAATTAAATTGTTGGTTTACACGTCTTGCAGTATCCTGCCCAAAACTCATTATCGCTAGTTGGGAAATATGTACTGTTGAGATAATATTATCTTGTTCTTGCACTGGACAAATGACAAGTCACTGTGCGATGTTTGCTGTCGGTAAGAATTCCTACTAAGTTTAGATAAGAGTTTTGCAACACTACAGTGCTGCTGCCGTCCGTCTGTGTACACGGAGCAGCCAGGGAGAGGAGCAAAACAGTAATTATTAACTGTGTTACCCAATACTTAGAATTATTTGCTTTGATCGAATCCCAGTGAAGGCGAGATTTACCGCACCCATTCAGACAGGCCCTGTGACCCAATCGCCCTCCTGTGCAGTGGGTACCGGGTGTCTTTCCCAGGTGTAAAGCGACCGGGGCGTGGCATTGACACCCACCCTCATCTAAAGATGAGGCCAAAGAAAGAGTAGAGATACATCTGCTCCCCCTCTAGGCCTTCTTGGCTTGTTCTATGGCGAACTTTACCTTTACCTATACTCGTGGTTAAATTGCAACAACAATAAGGCTCGTGATTAAAAGAATTTTATAAGTTGTGGCGACTTTTTTGTCATCCTGATTTACTGGGTGTGGGAAGTCGCGTGACGTTTTCTTTCGCTTGCGCTTCGCAGTTCCCTCTGCACGTGTGCAAAATATATCGCTTCGCGTCACCGCAACGTGGTATCCTGTAGGCTTGGTACATCTAAACTATACCGCATTGTTCTGGTACATGTACTGGTATTTACAAGACGTTTCGTAAGAAACGTTGTGCATTAGACCATCATGTTTTACTTCAAGCACTCGGTTTACTAGTTGGAATCCATGGTCCATAGGCTAAGTACTCTCTCATGCGGCCAGGAAAATACGTGCCTTTAAAGAACTGGGGAGTTTATTATGTAGCTATTCATAAGCCTGTCATTTGTTCGGGGAGCCGGGATAGCGTAGTCGGTAGAGAGCTGGACCGTCCGGGATTCGAATCCCGTTAGAGGAAAGAGATTTTCTCTTTTCCAAAATATCCACACCGACTGAGGCTGATGCAGCCTTCGTTTCAGTGCGTAGGCCTATTGGTGTTATTTCCCGGGTGTAAAGCGGACGGGTCGTGACATGACCACTCATTTCCTGCTGGCGTCGGGATTAAGAATGACTTCGTCTGTGTCTCTTTTCTTCCCTTCATGGCGTGGACAGGGAAAACTTTACATCATTCTGGCTTTGCCTGCCTTTTGATCATATGCTGAGCCAGTTCAATCGAGTCCCTCCTTTACAGACACTTTGTTTTGCTCTATTATCCATCCGGTTAAACTTCCGTCTCCAGCGTGGTTTCGTCCATTGAAGCTTCCTGTTCATAATGTATACATTAATTCCCCCTCTTCGTGCTACAAATTGTGCACACACAGTCTTTAGTTTAAATGCATGACATATTGGGTGGATTTGGCTCCTGAAAGATGTGTGCAAGTTCTGTGGCCTTCGCGTAGTCTCATCAAATGTGCCGAAACTCTTAAGCATACAGTAGAAAATGGAGTTATTTGATGCAAGTAGTGATAGCGTAGGGATAGATCAACATAGCCGCCAGCCGCAATGTTGACGTCACAAAGAAATAAATTTATGGTGCAGGTTCCCCCCTTCCCCGAGCCCGTCCCCCGTCGCCCTCTGTTGGTTCCCGGTTGTAACGAATGCGTTACAAAGTGGGCTTTAACGTAGGTTTTGGTGTTGGCCCCCGCCAGGGGTTTTGTTTGGGGTGAGGGAAGAATGGGGATAGGTTTTTGCGGTTTTCGTTTAGGGTATTGGCTATGGCTATGTGAGGGCTAGGATTTTGGTTTTGGGTGCAGCCCGGGGCCATAGTGTAGTTGGGAAGGGGAGGTTTAATTTTTGAGATGTTTTGTATGTGGACTAGTTCAAGCCAAAGTGCTAATTGAGGGAGGGGGGAGATTTGCGCGAACCGCAAGTCGACTTCCCCTTGTCTGTTAGACATTCCTGCGTTTGGCCGAATCGATGGGCACTATAACAGACACCTAAACTCTAACAAGGGGATGTGCTTACGCTAACGGTTTTAAAGTCAGGCTGAGGGTTTTGACCATGCCAAAGCTAGGATCTAGGTTGTCCTGGGCTAATTATGGGAGGGATAAACTTTGCCGTAGTGTAGTTGGGAAGGGGAGGTTGGAGATATTAGTTTTGTATGTGGATTATTTCAGGTCGGCGCACTCAAATATATATGAGATGTGAGGGTGGTGGGGGAGAGGGGTGATGCGCGCGCATTAAGGGAATCGTTCCCCCTACGCTTAAATTTGAAAATATGTTTAATTTTAATTAATTTATTCTTAACCTAAGTTTTTGGGCGGCTGTCGCTTGAAATGGAGATGTCATAAAGAAACACGTGTTCGTGACAATTGAATAAAAAGGATAAGTACACAAGTCGTTATCTTGCAAGAGGTGGACGTTAGTGTGTTCCTATGGTGGTTTTGTGAATCACTAAAAGAGATCATTTATAGCGGAGCGGGAAGGCCTTGCTGATGCAGTTTCATTAACCATTCTATGTGTTTTTTGTAGCAAACGTGAGGACGTGTCGGTTGCGTTATTGGCTCATAATTCGCCAAGCACGTGATTCTGAGTATAAAGGGCATTAGACTTATCCTAATACCACTCGCGAATCAGCAGCTGCACTACTCACACCGTTAAAGTTGTCTGAATAATGTGTGTATTATATGTTATGTTACTTTAGTGTATAGATAAACGAATTTGTAAGTCTAGCGTATGTGCATGCGAGTTCTTAAAGTAAACTATTGAATATGCAATTTTATGGGCTGTAGAAAACAGCCCGCATGCTTCGGAGAAGATTATAATTTCATACTAGTGTACGACAGGTGGTGGGCAGTTGTGAAGGCGGTAATGAATCTTTGGGTTCCATAAAATTCCGATCGCTTATCGTGATTAATCGCAGGGATGTTTTTATAAACAGAATGATTCACGTTAGACAGCGTTGACACGGGAATCGACTCTGCAAAAATCTACTCGTGTCGGAGTTTAAATTACACCGCAAGCCACGTTCCGTTTATCTCAGCTTGATTGCTGTCGATCCTGTTGTATCCTTTGCTAACAGTAGCAACAGGACTGGCTGTCTAGATTGTGAGTCCACAATGGCTCAGTCGCAAACTGGAAGTATACGACTTTTATGAGGCGAGTAGGTGAAGCTCCCGCACCTGGGGGTGAGGAGTGCGGGTCGTTCCCCGACTTTGTATCGAATACCCTGGCATTTGCTTTACAACTGAGGAAAAATCACGGAAAAATCCTCAGTCGGGGTAAACCAAGGGCGCTTGGCTGATCGGCGCCGAACGCGATTCCTTTAGTCGACTTGGTTTTCGCGTCAGACGACGGGGTCAACAATCGGTCAGCATATCTTCCGAGTTGCCGTACTAGGGGGTTCCCCACGTCGGCTAACCTTGAGTCAAATCTCGCAATCAGTTCTTTGATTGGTCGGCAAACAGCAGAACACCCAGATCCCCGTGAATCTGCCTGTTACTTACGTACCAGGGGAACCAGTAGCCCGGCGAAAACACTTTGATTTTAACACCGGTAGACTTCGGACATGGGTGCGGGCAGAGGAACCCCACGCGGGGCACGCATAGCCCATTATGTGATGGATGAGCTGCTTCTATAGCAGGACCGTTTCTGACGGAGAGATCGTTCTTCCTATTCAGGAGGTGACCCAGTATACCCATCCTTTGAGCAGCCCTCTTCCTGACCTGATCGATGTGAGGCGACCAGGTGAGTCGTGTAACTAGGGTCACTCCCAGTTAACGAGTTGTGTCGATCCATTGGATTGGTTCCCCGGAGAGTGTACTCCAGGTAGATGAAGAGGACCGTCGGCTTGCGGAACGAGGCTATGGTGGCCGTGTCGTCTGCGTAGATGTCCAACTCAGCGTGGTGCGAGGGTGAGGTCCTGTCGACATACAGACTGAAGAGGCAGGGGAGATCAATCCACCCTGGGCCACCATAGCCCGCATGACTCGACGAGATGACGTGGCCTTCTGGAAGAACGCTTCGAACGTCCGACCCCTGAGATATGATGAGTCTGTCTCGACCACGTAAGACGGGAAATTTAGGAGCATTAGCTTGTAGAGGATGCCATCTATCCAGACGGTATCGAAGGCTTTGGCCACGTTGGAGAAAACTGCGCCGGTGAGCCTCTTTTCGCCGAAGTTCCTGGTTATTCTTTCAACGAGGCCGGCCAGTTGCAAGGACGTGCTGTGCCTGGGCTCAATCCCAAACTACTACTCTCGCATAAGCCGCGCTTGCTTACTACATGTAAGATCCTAGCTAATAGGGTCTTTTCAAATAGTTTATCAATCTTTTCCATGAGATTAATGGGTCGATAAGATGAGGGCAGTGCAGGATCCTTTCCGGCTTTAATGACAAAGATCACTGGAGCGTGCTTCAACACCTGGGGAAAGTGATGGGTGGGTAGAACCGCATTGAAAATCTTGGCCAGGAGGGAAACCGCTGGCTGGGGAAGATGCTTGAAGGTCCTGATCGGGATACTGTTTGAGCCCGGAGCCTTACCGAACTTGAGACCGCTGATGGCTTCGTCACTCTTCTCAGGTTTGGTTAACTTGGGTACGCTGACAGGGGTCAGGAAGTAGGGCCTCAGCGACACGTGAATCATCTCAATAACTTCCGGGACCGAAGTATCGGTCACCGGCTGAAACTGAGTCTCTAGACTGTCGGCAAGGTCTTCGGCTTTCTCAGAGTCCGAAAGAGCCATTCCCCCGGGTAACCAGGGAGGATATGGAGTAGTTACTGTCATCCCCCGTTTGGGCATTCTCCATATCGATTGGACTTCGGGATCGAGGGATTCGCGCGTAGCACTTCAGTGGTCATTGCTCCACTCGTTGATACGGCGGGTCACCGACCACTGCAGGCGTTTGGCCTCGGTTCTCAGAGTGGGGTCCCTAGTGATCTGGCTCCGCCTCCGCAGCCCGTTCTACAGGCGTATCTCATCCTGAATGCCAGCCATTTAATAAAAATGTTAGAGGTGGAAGTCAGTTCATTGTGACAGCTGGAGTAGGTAATGCGTAAGATGAACTACGAGAAGACTTTATTAGTCATTTTTATAATATTTAAAACCAAAGGAGATTTCTAATTAGCACTTACATGCACTTTTATAAGGAAACAGTAATATAACAGTGTAGGTCAAGACGAAGCATTTTTCAGGATCAGTTTGTGTTGATCGTTATTACAAAAATGGAGGTTACTCTAGGAAATGGAGAATATAGATATAGGTTGGTTGGGCTTTGTCAGTGTGTATGCGGGGGAATATAAGGTGTACAGGATGCCAGTGCCTGAGGCATTCGTCTTTGGAAATTGCTATGAAAGTTATAAAGTAGTAGTATTCGAGGAGTGCTACTAAGGTAATTTCAGGATAACTTTTGAGCACATCAAACGGTTATTGGATGGAAGGAAAACCCATTTTGTGGTAGAATATTGATTATCATGTGTCCAATAATACTTGGGGCCGAGGCCGGCGGCCGGGGTCTGGGGACAGCGGGGCCACTAACACCTCATAAACGTTCGGGTTAGGTTTATCTCGGGTGGGGTGGGCGTGAGGTTTATACCAGCCATCACGCACAACATCGAACAGAGGACACTGCCTAGTCCAGCATCAACCCAGGGCCACTGCCTAGCCCAGCATCGAACCAGGGCCACTGCCTAGCCCAGCATCGAACCGGCGTCATTGCCTAGTTCAGTATCAAACCGGAGTTTCTGCCTAGTCTACCATCGAAACGTGGCCACTGCTTAGCCCAGCATCGAACCGGGGCTACTGCCTAGTCCAGCATCGAACCGGGGTCATTGCCTATTCCAGCATCAAACCGGGGCCACTGCCTAGTCCAGCATCGAACCGGGGCCACTGCCTAGTCCAAAATCGAACCGGTGCTACTGCCTAGTCCGGTATCGAATCGGGGCCGTTGCGCAGCCAAGCACCATGACATCACACACACACACACCATTCTCTTCGCGGGGCCACTAACCCCAACAAAACGTTTTGCGCGCGAGGTTTGTGCTAACCATCATGCATCGGACCTACCACCACTTTGCTGTCGGACCGCTAATGATGCGAGTATGACCCTCCCTACTCTTCTCTGCGTTATTAGAAAACGAGTAAGGCACGTCCTCACATTCGGCCGTTGTTTGTAGTAATTCGCGCTTCTGCAATTAACACAAACGCACGTTCTACAGATGGGAGTAAATGTCACCCCACCACTTCGCTTACATCCTTCTCTAAATAGCCAGTCATTCTCGCCGGAATCGCTGCTGTCATCGCATCCAACGCTGTGCCGCGGCTACCGCCATTTTAGGCTGCCTAGCATCAGATCTGGGGGTTCTCTCGCCGATCTCGATACTGTACAGGGGCCGCTGCCTACTCTGCCAAACACGCTTGCAGTGTTTTTCGGGGAGCCCCTCATCGAAGTTAACCGTCGCCGTTGTCTGCGTGGTTACCTGCGATTCGGGGCGGGGCGGCATCGTACTCCGTTGTCTCTGGATACACATGTAACTAGGAAATGAGAAGTTATGTGTCTATATCGGTGTAATAAAGTAAGATTTAAATCCGCCACTACTCTTCTTTCATGTTGTTGGATCGAGCTCTTAACTGATATTGCTCTCATAACTTATTCTCTCTCTCTTAAGGGATGCACAGTCAGTTTGCGCACACGGGTTGTGTGTAGAGGGTTTCTTTGAAGTCTGTTGTGCAACAGTTCTCACAGCGTGTATAGACATGTTTGCGAGTTGTTGTACCGTTTCGCATCTTCTTTTTCAAAACCTAATATGCAACTAGATTACCATGCCCTAATACGTATTTGTTGACATTAATCTTCTTGTTTTCAAAGCACAATTTTTTCCCAAACGTGTTAATATTTTTCAGCAGACTAGGGCTTATTCACATACATCAATTGCTGGCTTGGAGCTTGCGCGTAGGGGGAGCATGAAGGTACCCTGAAGAGGGGCAATACAAAATGTAATCGATCGCCGGGTAAGAGGCCTCCGCCTTAGATTTAGATACCTAAGAAACTTAGGACCAACCCCAAAACATAGGTTAAAGGAGGCAGCGCTGTGTTCCTTTCCTAACTCCCACGGTCGCGAGCAAAGGCGCTAGTTTCCTGCAGTTCCCTCGATGCGTGCACATCGCCCCTCTCCCGCCTTCACCCTATTCCACGTATATGTTTAAAGCACCAACTGCAAATAGTCCAAATACGAAACCAGCATCTTACAAAAACCTCCTCCCCTTCGCAGTTATCCGGGTAAAACCTCAGCGGAGCAGAAACATAGGGAAACCAAATTTTAAATTTCTCTGTAACACTACCATCACAGCTGTCATCCTAAAACTTAGGCGCTGGGAAATGGTTCCTTCGGGGCGCGCGCATCGCCCCTCTCACCCACCGCCAGCACACCTCACATATATTTGAGGACACCTACCTGAACTACTCCACGCTACCCTGATTGAGGTTTTTCCATGATTTTTCCTCAGTTGTAAGGCAAATGCCAGGGTAAACGATACACATTCTGGGCACGGCCCGCACTCCCCTCCCCCTGGCGCGGCGGCTTCACCAAAGCACCTGACAAAAGTCGCATACCTCCAGTGTGCGACTGAGCCAGTCTGGACTCAGAACCCAGACAGCCAGCCAACCAAAGTTTATCCCTCCCGTAATTAGCCCGGGGCCTGTGATAAGTGGGTCCCTGTCACCACGGCACGACGCGTCCTCATGTTGCGGATGGAGGAACGGCCTCCGATATGGAGAGTAGCTGCGAATATATTGAATAAGCAGTCGCGGACAGCCGACGATAGGTGGTCCTCCAACTTGGGGGTTGGGTGAGGTGCTAACAGCGCCTCCCCGTGAAAAACCTTTGTTAAGAAATATTCACAAGGCGAGATGCATCCTCTGGAAACAAAACAATCCGGAGGTAAACTACTCCCCTATTCGGATGTCCTAGGCCGGGGGGTGTCACCTTTGCCACATCGAAAAATCTAGTCGTTAAGAGCACGATGTCCCCCCCCCACCGAAACATTCATAAGTACACCTGGACCTCTCCGGATGGGAAGACTAACAGCCAGATTGATCACATATTGATAGAGAGGAGACGGCATTCGAGCATACTCGATATACGAAGTTTCAGGGGAGCTGAATGTGATACTGATCACTATCTGGTGGTTGCAAAATTAAAGGAAAGATTAACTGTACGTAAACAAACCGCGCAGAAGTTTGATGGGGAAAGATTAAATCTGAGGAAGCTAAATGTGCTGGGGGTTAAGGAAAAGTATCAGATTGAGATTACAAACAGGTTTGCAGCTTTGGAGAACTTAAATAGAGACGAGAACGTTAATAGAGCTTGGGAAAACGTTATAGAAAATAGCAAAACCTCAGCTAAAGAGAACCTAGGTCTGCACGAATGGAAGCAGCATAAATCATGGTTTGATAAAAAAAAAGTGTAGATTTCTTAGATCAGAGGAAGCAGGCTAAAATGCAGTGGATACAGGATCCAAGCCGAAGCAATGTAGATAATCTGAACAATGGAAGACGTAATGCTAGCAGACATTTTAGGAACAAAAAGAAGGCATATCTAAAAGCTAAAATTGAGGAACTAGAAACTAACAGTAAGGTAAACAATGTCAGGGACTTGTATAGAGGCATTAATGATTTCAAGAAGGGATACCAGCCTAGAATTATTATAGTAAAGGACGAGAAAGCAGAGTTGGTTACAGACCTCCACAGTATTACGGCGAGGTGGAGGAACTGTTTCTCCCAGCTATTGAATGTACATGAGGATAATGACGTTAGGCAGGCAGAAATACACACAGTAGAACCAATAGTGCCTGAACCAAGTGACTTTGAGATTGAGTTGGCTATTGGAAAGCTAAAAAATCACAAATCACCAGGTATTGTTCAAATCCCAGCAGAATTTATTAAAGCAGGCGGTAGGACAATTTGCTGTGCGATTCATAAACTTATTATTTCTATTAGGAATAAGGAGGAATTTCCTGAAGAATGGAAGGAGTCGACCATAGTGTACATATCTATAAGAAGGGGGATAAAACAGATTGTAATAACTGTAGGGACATATTACTATTGCTATCTACGTACAAAATTTTGTTCAACATCCTGCTCTCAAGGTTAATTCCATATGTGGAGGAAGTTATTGGGGATCATCGATGTGGATTCTGACGCAACAGGTCAACTACTGATCATATATTCTGCAATCGTCAAATACTTGAGAAGAAATGGGAATACAATAAAGCAGTGTATCAGCTCTTTATGTACTTCAAGGAAGCTTATGATTCAGTTTGGAGGGAGGTCTTCTATAATATTCTTATTGTGTTTGGGGTCCCCCAGAAACTGGTAAGGCTAATAAAAATGTATCTGACTGAAACGTATAGTAGAGTCCGGGTAGGCAAGAATTTGTCTGACATGTTTCCTATTAGGAATGGTTTAAAACACGGAGATGCTCTATCGCCATTGCTTTTGAACTTTGCCTTGGAGTATGCCATTAGGAGGGTTCAGGTAAACTAGGATGGCTTGAAATTAAATGGTACACACCAGCTTCTGGCTTATGCCGATGATGTTAATATATTAGGAGGAAGTGTAGATACTGTAAAGAAAAATGCAGAAGCTTTAGTAGCTGCTACTAAGGA
>Ga0123355_10014601_pt1 | contig 12293 bp, 9 predicted proteins | sample TergutEmb28metaG_3_FD_89872 | JGI IMG/M metagenome (GOLD analysis project Ga0123355, IMG submission 89872) | Embiratermes neotenicus P1 segment gut microbial communities from Petit-Saut dam, French Guiana - Emb289 P1 | ecosystem: Host-associated > Arthropoda: Insects > Digestive system > Gut ...
CCAGAACGGGCACGAGACTTATCCTGTTTACTATCAGCAGGAGGTCATAACAGTGCTTCGTAATGCGATGCGGTGGGTATGCCCATATCAGAAACATATTACTTATGATTTAGGCGGAGCTAACGCAAAGCCTTTAATAGGCGGTTGATGTTACTACCGGTAGACGGATCACGATTTTGCAGGCAGTTGCTACTGTTGTATATAATTAAAAGCAGGTTGGAGTAGGAGATGGAACGCAGGGTACTTGGAAAATCAGGCATTGAGGTTAACCCCCTTGGCATAGGGTGTTGGGCATATGGAGGGGGCGTATACTGGGGTCAGCAAAGCCAGACTGATGTAAACGATGTTGTTAGCCGGGCGTTGGACTTGGGGTGCAATTTTTTTGATACTGCTGAGCTTTATAACGACGGAGCATCGGAAACATCACTGGGTTTAGCACTTCTGGGCAAACGGGATAAGGCTGTTGTTGCTACAAAAATCGGACCGGCTTTTTGCAAAAGAGATATGATAGTGAGACATTTAGACAAGTCTTTGCAACGTTTGAAAATGGACTATGTTGACTGTTATATGGTGCATTGGCCACTAAACAACATCAGCTTGAAGCATTTTACAGATGACCCTGCATTACTGGAAAATCCACCGACGGAAGATGAGGTTTTTTGTACTTTCAATGAGCTGAAGAAGGAAGGCAAAATCCGCAGTATCGGAGTCAGTAATTTCGGCAAAAAGCAATTGGAAGCGGTAGTTAAAACCGGCGTGCAAATAGACTTGAATGAGATCACTTATAACCTGTTGTCGCGTGCGGTCGAAGGTGATATTTTACCTTTTTGCATTAATCATAATATTTCACTTATTGCCTCCATGTCTTTACAGCAGGGGCTTCTTGCAGGGATTTATAAGACAGTTGACAGTGTTCCGGGTCCCCAGGCTCATTCGACACATTTCCACTACGAACGAGGTGGTACCTTTTCGAGGCACACTCAAATGGGAGCCGAGTCAGAACTTTTTACCGCTATTGCTGAAATCCAGAAGATCGCTAGTGATCTCGATGTGCATATCTCTCAATTGTCGATTGCATGGTTGCTTGCAAAAAAAGGGGTTGACGCTGCTCTTGTGGGTTCGCGTAATATAGCAGAACTAAAAAGCAATGTAAAAGCAGGCGAGATTAAGTTGGATGAGGAAATTGTAAAAGCTCTTGACGCTGCCGGGCAGCCGTTGCTGGATATCTTAGGTTTTAATGCGGATTATTACGAAGACCCGGAGAACAGCAGGATTTTTTAGCAAACGGATGTTCTTTTTGTGGGCATGAGGGTATAATTACAGCGCTTAAGTCAGTAGAAAAGAGGGATTCGATGCTAAGAAATGCGTCTCCGGGTGTTATAAGAGTAAGTGAGAAAAACCCGCATTATTACGAGTATAGGGGCAAGGAAATATTGCTTATCACCTCTGCAGAGCATTATGGAGCAGTGATAAGCAAACATTTTGATTATGTAAAGTATTTCGACATGCTGGCGGAGTACGGACTCAACTATACAAGGATGTATCCCGGCGCATTAGTCGAGCCGGAAGGTCATTGGATGCAAGAGGATACCTTGACACCGGGGCTTGATGTTATTGTTCCCTGGGCAAGATCTGATGAACCGGGTTATCGGTGCGGCGGAAACAAATTTGATTTAAGTAAGTGGGATCCCGAGTTTTTTGAGCGGCTTCATGATTTTCTTCAGGAGGCGGATAAGCGTGATATCATTGTAGAGATCTGCTTTTTTAACTGCTTGCATGAAGGGTATTGGGTATGCTGTCCTTTGCATAAGGATGCTAATATCCAGGGTGTCGGGGACTGTGCTGATGTTGATTTTCAAACTCTGGACAATGAGCTGCTGGTGCGCGAACAGCTACGGTATTTAGAAAAAATCATGGTTGAAACAAACAAGTATGATAATATCCTTTATGAGTTCTGCGATGAGCCTACTACGATCCTGACGCCATCACGCAAGGCGTATATGTGGATCGACAAGCTGATAGATACTGCAGTTGCTGTGGAGGAAAAGCTTCCGAAAAAGCATATGCTGGCACAACAACTCGAAATAGGAATAGATTTTGCTGATGATGATAGGGTTGCAGTCATTGTTACTCAGTATATTGGGATGAGCTGGCGGCAGGTAGGCGGTGTTCCGGCTCTTGATAACTGTTATTGCTATAATAAACCGATAGAGCTAAATGAGACTGCTTATGTGGGCTCGTGGCTGAAAGAGAGCACTCACGACCTTGTTGCCGTATCACGCATTGAAGCCTGGGAGTTCATGGTCGGCGGAGGTGCAGGCTTCAACCAGCTCAATGGTTATTTTGTCCCCTCCAATCCTTCTGGCGAAAGCGAAATGAATCGTAAGCTTTTAGCAGGACTTTGTTATCTCAGGACGTTTTTGGAGGGATTCGATTTTGTAAAGATGACTCGGGACAAAGAGACTGTAAAAGCGATTTCCGGCGGAGGAGTAGTCAATTTAATTTCCGAAAAAGGCGAGCAATATGCAATTTATATACATCACAGCTTCCCTGTTCTTGACTGCGGTGCCTACTATGTGCCTAATTATGGCGAGTACCGGCCGATACTCTCGGCGTTTCTGCCTGTGGGTACATATGAGGTAACTTTCATCGAGCCGGGGACTTTAAATAAAATAAGCAAAATGAAAATCACAAGCAAAGGTGAAAACGAAGAAACGCAAATAGTCTGCCCTCTATATACTCTGGACATGGCGATTAAGATCATAAGGAGCAATAACTAAACTGACGATGTTACTGCCAAACTCGATGTAAACGCAAAATAGTAACTCCGGCAAGAATCAAACGTAGGGAGAAATAGTATTCTTGGACATGTGTAAGTGGGATATGAATAAGGAGCTGTATAAGGCTTTTTTGAATTGTGAGAATGAAAAAGTTTTGATGGCTGTGACATGCATACGGGATGGGACTCATTATGTGGGAAGACGACCACCGGTGAACTCACCGGAAGCGATGCGCGAGTGGTACTTTGACGCACAAGGGGTCTATGATCGTTGCATTGAGAGAACAGCTGCAACAAACTTTTATGGTCAAGCATTCCCTTCCGCTTCTGCTTATTTTGGAACCGGAGGCGATGCAAAGTACTTCAAAGGCTGCCGTTATCAGCTTACCGAGGAAACTGTATGGTTCTTCCCATCCTTGGAACATGAGGATTTGCCTGAGTATTTGGGACAGGACAGTATTCTTTCAGATGAGCTTGCATATGTAAGGCAACTGGGAAAGCTGGGGATCGGCAAGTATCTGGTGGCTGTTCCGGATAATTGCGGCATGGTCGATACACTCGCCAATCTTTGCGGCAGTGAAGTTCTCCTTGAATATATGCTGGAAGATCCTGACTGGGTAAAGGCTTGCTTGCGCAGAATAATGGACGCTTATTTCGATTCAACACAGAGATTTTATGAAGCTCTGTGTGAAAGCAATTTCGGAGGCAGCACTCATGGTTGGATGCAGCTTTGGGTAGATGGAAAGTTGCAACATCTTCAAGCGGATTTTTGTGTGATGATCTCTCCTAAAATGTTTGAAGAATTTATTCTTCCGGATCTGGAAGAAGCTTGTAACTGGCTGGACTATTCGATATACCATTTTGATGGACAGGAGCAGATACGGCATCTTGATATGCTGCTATCTATTAATAAACTCAATACGATACAATGGACACATGTTGCCGGGCAGCCCGATTTCACCGCTTTTATCCCTGTTTATAAAAAAATCCAAGCAGCCGGTAAGGGGCTTATACTGGCGCCGACAAGTGTTAAACAGGCTAAGGAATTAATTGAAAACTTAGAACCTCAGGGCCTTTATCTGGTTATCAACGCAAACAATGAAGTCGAGGCGAAGGAGTATCTGAGTCTTATAAGTACTGCAGGAGTGTAAACAGATGGCAAAAGTTGCACATCATTATTTTTTGATCGATCCGTGGAAGATTATTGAGGAAGGCTTCGATCCATCACGCGGAAGGGTTGCAGAGGCTGTTTTTTCTGTTGCAAACGAGTACATGGGGGTCAGAGGATACTTCGAAGAAGGGTATAGCGGAGATATGCTGCTGGGCAGTTATATAAACGGCGTTTTCGCAACCCACGTAGAGAAGCAGTGGAGGCATAAAGGTATGAACTCCCGAGACTGCTTTGTTGTTAATTGTGTGGATTGGCTCTATACAAGAATAAGTCTTGATGGTGAGCAGCTTGATCTTGCAAAAAGCAAGTTTCGCAACTTTAATAGAACTTTGGATATGAAAACAGGCATAATGAGTCGTGAGTTTGTATGGGAGTCATCCACGGGTAAGCTGCTCAAGCTGTCTTTTACACGTTTTACCAGCATGACATCAACCAACGTTGGATGCCAAAGGATCACTTTCAAACCGCTCAACTTCAGCGGTATTGTCGAGATTCAATCATGCCTTGATTTCTCAATAGTTCGCGAGCACTCAGGAGGCTTGAATTACTGGACCGGTATTGAGAAGAAAAGAAAAGACGACATTACAGCCATCCTTGCACTCACAGAAGACAGTGGACAGCGGGTTTTTTCATCGTTTAAGCTGGATATGCCATCGGTATCGGAACTTAAACCTGTTGAAGATGAGAAGCAAACAGGTGTGGAGTTTTCTCTGGAGCTATCAGAAGGGACGTTGGTATCGGTTGATAAGATAGTTGTCAATTATGCTGAGAGAGCAAGCGGTGTAAGGGCCGGTGATGTGTGGGATAAAGGTTTTACTCTTTCCGGGGAGCTTACGAATCAAACATTTGACGAGCATATGCAGGCTCATATCGAGCACTGGACAAAGGCTTGGGGGACGCTTGATATCGTAATCGAAGGTGACCCTGAGAATCAGCAGGGGTTTCGTTTTTGTGTTTTTAATCTGCATCAGGTTTATCATGGCGGAGACAGTACGTTAAATGTCGGGGGCAAGGGTATGACCGGCGAAGCTTACGGGGGTAAAACATGGTGGGATACGGAAACATATATTCTTCCCTTTTATCTCTTCAATAATCCAGATGCCGCGCGTAAACTTGTAGAATACAGATATCATCATTTACCACAAGCGCTCAAGCGTGCAGAGGTTTTAGATTGTGAAGGAGCCTGTTACCCGATGTCGACGATAGATGGTCATGAATGCGGTAACTGGTGGTCTCACGGAACGATTGAAATCCATGTAAGTGCGGCGATTCCTTATGGTATTTGGCACTATGTCCACGTTGCAAACGATAGGGATTACCTATATAACCAAGGAATCGAGGTTTTGATCCAGTCAAGCCGCTATTTCGCGAGTCGGGGTCAATGGGGGCAAGTGACCGGTGAGTTTGGTTTTTACGGAGTTATGGGCGCAGATGAGTTTCATATGATGGTAAACAACAATTTTTATACAAATCTTATGGCAAAGAAGGTATTTGAGTTTACCTTGTTTACCATTGAAGAAATGAAAAAACGAGCACCGGAAAAGTTGAAGATGGTCGCCGATAAGGTTGGTTTGGCAGATTCTGAGACGGACGACTGGCGAAACAAGGCAAATAAAATGAAGCTTCCGGTTGATAAACAAACAGGTATCATTGAGCAGCACGATGGATTCTTTGACTTGCCTCATATCGATTATAAGAAACTTGCCCCAACCAACTTCCCTATCTATCATAACTGGTCATATGACAGTATTTTCAGAACTGACATGACAAAGCAGCCTGACAGCTTATTGCCTTTGTTGTTTTTTAGTGGGGAGTATTCCATGGACACAAAGCGTGTAAATTATGAGTATTATGAACCAAGATGCTGTCATGATTCCTCCCTATCCCCTTGCATCCATTCAATTCTTGCATCAGAGCTTGGAAAACACGAGAAAGCGCTCGAATATGCGCAATTTTCAAGCCGTATCGACCTTGACGATTATAACCGTAATACCAGAGAGGGACTCCATACGCCTGCGCTTGCAGGTGCATGGATGAACCTTGTTTACGGCTTCGGTGGTCTTCGTTCCGATGGTGATAAACTTGTGTTTAACCCGTCTATACCAAAAGGCTGGACTAAGTACAGTTTTAACATCTTATATCGCGGTACACGGATCCACATAGAAATAAACAGAGGCACAGTATCCTTCAAAACAGATACCGGTGCTGTACCTTTAGTCGTATATGGTGATGAGTATACTATCGACCGCAGTGGCGTGGACATTGAAATGCCCGCTGAAAGTTTTTAAGGAGACGGAAGTCATGCCGGTATTATTAAGCAATTATTATAAGACCGACCCTTGGAATATTGTTGAAGAAGGTTTTGATCCTGCTTATGGAAAGACTTCTGAAACTGTATTCAGTCTGGCAAATGAGTTTATGTCAGTTAGGGGATATTTTGATGAGGGCTACAGCGGGGATCGCTCTGTAGGGAGTTATATAAATGGCATTTACTATAAAGAGAATATACCACCTTACTGGTGTAAAGGGCTGGCTGAAAGCGAATGCTATCTTCTTGGCTGTGTAGACTGGTTGTATACAAGAATTACTATTGATGGCGAAAAGCTTGATCTTGGCAAATGTAAGTTCAACAACTTTAAGAGAACACTGGATATGAAAAGAGGCGTCTTAACACGTGAGTTCACATGGGAGACGTCCGGCGGCAAGCAGCTTAGACTGTCTTTTCAGCGCTTTACCAGTATGGATGATCCAGCCATTGGCTGCCAAAGAATAGTGTTCGAAGCATTAAATTTTGAAGGTCATATTGAGGTGCAGTCATGCCTTGATTTTTACGATGGAGAAACGCTTTGGGGCGGACTTAGAAAAGAATCAAGCGGCTGCACTGCTACTATTCTGGCTCACAATGAAAATAGGGATCAATTTGTTTTTTCGTCATTTAACTTGCTTTTTTCCATGCCGGCGGAAACTAATAGCATCGAAAATGATAGGCTAATCGGTCAAGAATTCTCTTTATTTTTACCAAAAGGTAATTCGGTGTCTTTCGATAAAATCGTTGTAAATCACGTCGAGAAGCAATGCGGAATCCATTCTGATGATGTATGGAAAGCAGGATGCGAAGTTGCAAATAAATATAGCGGATCATCGTTTGACGAGCTCTTGGCACGGCATGTCGAAAGATGGGCTGAAGCTTGGGAAAATATTGACATAAGAATAGATGGAAGCACCGAAAATCAACAGGATATTCGATTTTGCATTTTTAATCTGCATCAAGTTTATAGCGGCAATAGTGAAATGCCCGCAGGTGTCATCAGCGAAGCTGACGATGGTCGCTCCCGGTGGAGCACCGAAGCTTATATACTCCCGTTTTATTTGCTCAGCAATAAGATAGCAGCCCGAAAACTTTTAGAACTTAGATATCATCAATTACCGCAGGCTATTGAGCGCGCAATTGAAGTTGGTTGCTTAGGAGCCTGCTACCCCCTTGCAACAATTGACGGGACAGAGAGCTGTACATGGTGGGAGCATTCGCAGTTACAGGTCCATATCAGTGGAGTTATTGCCTATGGTATTTGGCACTACTCACATATTACCGGCGACAAGCATTTTCTGTATACTCAGGGGGTAGAAATGCTGCTTCAAATATGCAGATATTATGCAAGTCGCGGGCGCTGGGATCAACGAAGCGAGGGGTTTGGTATATATGGGGTAATGGGTGCCGACGAACTCAAAATGATGGTCCATAATAATGTCTACACCAATGTGTTAGCAAAAAAAGCATTCGAATATACATTACGTGTTTTAAATGAAATGAAAATGGACGCACCTTCGGAGTTGGAGTCGGTCACAAAAAAAATAAGCCTTGGAAAACAAGAAACCGACGCTTGGTGTGTTATGTCCGAAAAGATGATTATCCCATATGATGAGAAAACAGGGATATATGAGCAAAATGAAGGGTTTTTCGATATGCCGCAAATTGACGTAAAGTCAATATCGAAAAATCTTTTCCCTGTCGAAGATCACTGGGCCTATGACCGTATCTTCAGATATGATATGATAAACCAACCTGATGTCCTGTTGCTTTTGTTTTTGCACAACCATGATTATCCTATGGTTGTCAAACGTGCTAATTATGAATATTATGAGCCTCGATGCTCCCATGAAGCGCCTTACTCCCCCGGCATCCATTCAATCCTTGCAACTGAGTTGGGTGAGCATGAAAAAGCATATGAATATGCAAATTATCCGTTACAGATAAACATGGAAAAAGGGCTTCCCGTTGCAGCCTTAGCGGCAAGTTGGCTAACCATTGTTTATGGTTACGGAGGACTGAGGACAGATGGAGATAAGTTAATTCTTAATCCGTCGGTTCCTAAGGATTATGATTCTTATAGTTTTAGCATCATATACAGGGGTGTGCGGGTCACTGTAGATGTCAATCGTGGATTTGTTTCCTTAAAAACGCATAGCGGCAGTGCTTCTGTTGTTGTTTTTGGAAAAGAATACATCATTGATGAAAAAGGTATGTCGTGCAAAGCAGAACAGGAGATATGTCATGGGCTTTAAAGCAGTCATATTTGATTTAGATGGTGTAATAGTTTCTACGGATGAATATCATTATAGAGCTTGGAAAAAAGTCGCCGATGAAGAGGCAATCTATTTTGATGATAAAATAAACATGCGCCTGAGAGGTGTGAGCCGGATGGAAAGCTTGGAAATAGTGCTTGAAAAATCTCAGAAGCAGTATAGTAAGAAAGTAAAGCTTCTGTTGGCAGAGCGGAAGAACTCATATTATTTAGACCTGATAAAAAGCTTGACTCCTGATGATATCCTGCCCGGCGTTATTGATTTGCTAAGTCAGTTAAAAGAAAATGGTATAAAAATAGCTATCGGTTCTTCCAGCAAAAACAGCCCCGAGATATTGTCACATATAGGGCTTGGTTCTTACTTTGACGCAACAGTGGATGGCAATAATATAAACAACAGTAAACCTCATCCGGAGGTTTTCCTGAAGGCTGCAGCGGCTCTCGGGCTTGACCCGCAAGACTGTATTGTTGTAGAGGATGCTGCTTCGGGCGTTGCTGCAGCACTGGCTGCAGGTATGCAAGTCATTGGTGTGGGGAGTGCAGCAACTGACAAGGATGCTGACTACACAGCAGAATCTCTTGAAGGCTTTAACATGGATTTAATAGTTAAGTAAAATTTCTTCAAATGTGGCTGCAACACTGAGCGAAGGTGCCGAGATTTTTGATAAGTTACTAAAAGATTCCAGTATTATTAAGGCAATTTTACTGCCTTGAGATAAATGCTGAAAGTGAGGTAGGAGAGTTTTTGAAGCAAGTATCTGCAATAGTAATCGGTGCAGGACAACGAGGTAATGCATATTCAGTTCATGCTGTTAAATATCCTGAGGAACTGCGAATTGTAGGTGTAGCAGAACCTGACTTCATTCGTCGCAGAGAATATCAAGTAAAACACAATTTACCCGAGGACAAATGTTTTGCAACATGGCAAGATGTTTTTGCAAAAGACAAATGGGCAGACACAGTAATGATTTGTACTCAAGATGCAATGCATTATATGCCCGCAATGGCAGCAATTGAGAAAGGTTATGATATTCTTCTGGAGAAACCTATTGCACCTACAGCAAAAGAATGTAGCGAAATAGCATTTGCTGCAAGAGCCAGGGGTGTCAAAGTGATGGTTTGCCACGTCATGCGTTACACACCTATTTTCAATGCAATAAGAGAAGTTATAGCAAGCGGTGAAATCGGCAACATTGTTTCGATCGTTCATAATGAAAATGTTGGAGATTTTCATCAAGCTCACAGTTATGTACGTGGGAATTGGAGTAGTACAGAGCACAGCTCCCCAATGATTCTAGCAAAATCATGCCACGATCTGGACTTTATGCAATGGATCATTGGTAAAAAATGCTTGCGCCTATCCTCTTTTGGCAGCCTGTCCTATTTCAAAAAGGCAAATTGTCCTGAAAATGCTCCCCCGCGTTGTACAGATGGATGTTTAGAAGATTGCCCATACGATGCTCGGAAAATGTATATTGAGAGTGGTAATGACTGGCTTCGTACTGTAGCTGCGGGTCACGAAAACCCAACAGATTTGGAAGTTGAGTCAGCAATAAAAACCGGTCCTTATGGCAGATGTGTATTCCAATGTGATAATGATGTGGTCGATCATCAGGTAGTCTCAATGGAGTTTGAGGATGGAATCACTGCTGCCTTTTCAATGTCAGGATTAACACCAGAGGGCAGTCGTTCAATTAAGATCATGGGTACCAAGGGGCAAATCAAAGCTCATACTGCTCCTCATTCAATAATTGTATCCAGACACATTACTCATCCAAATCTTGAGAGCAGGGAGATTATGTTGCAGGATGTAGAAGGACATTACGGTGGAGATGTCGGAATCATGCAAAACTTTTGTGCGTACATTAGAGGTGATTTATGTGCCTCAGATGTATCAGAAATAAACGTGTCCGTTGAAAACCATATGCTTTGTTTTGCTGCAGAACATTCTCGGATCAATAATGGTGAAGTAGTGGAAATGCGGGATTTTATGAGGCTATGAGATGAATATTCAAATATTTGGAAAGTCAAAGTGCTTTGATACTAAAAAGGCTGAGCGATATTTTAAGGAGCGGCGGGTCAAGTTCCAGCGTATCGATTTGATCGGTGTTGGTTTGAGTCGTGGTGAGTTTTCCAGTGTAAAAAACTCTGTCGGGCTGGAAGCTATGATCGATAGCTCTGCACCCGACGTTGAGATATTGACTTACCTGGCTTATGAGGCTGACAAGGAAGAAAAGTTGCTTGAAAATCCTGTTTTTCTGAAAACACCGATTGTTCGGAATGGTAAGAAAGCGACAGTTGGCTATTGTCCGGATGTTTGGAAGTCTTGGGAGCAGGTTTGATGATCTCTAGGTGAGGTTACATAGCACAATTAGCATACACATCTTCGACAGGATGTGTATGCTAATTGCTTATAGTATTGACATAGCATCAACCTTATGATATTATTGAACAATATTTCAATGAACGGAGATTCAATGAATGTGCAGCCGCAAGGAACAAAGAGAAAAACGTAGATGGGAGATCCTCGAAGCAGCGCTTGAACTCTTTATCCAAAACGGATATACGGAAACGAGGATCAGCGACATAGCCGAAAAGGCAGGGATAAGCATGGGACTGATGTTCCACTATTTCGGCTCAAAGCAAGGATTATACGAAGAGCTGATCCGAATCGGCCTGGAAGGTCCCGCGCAAGTTATTGAGTTCGATGACAGCGATCCCCTGCGCTACTTTGAGACGATTGCCGGGTATATCCTGTCAGCGATTAAGAGCAGCTCGTTCACAGCAAAAATGTTTGTGCTTATGGTGCAAGCGCAGCTGACCTCATCCGTGCCTGAGTCTGTCAGTGAGCTTCTAGATGACGATGCCCTAGTGAGTAAATCCATCGCAGTCATCACCGAAGGACAATCTCTAGGGCAAATACGCGAAGGAGACCCTCTTGCGATGGTGATACTCTTTTGGCAGTCGATTTCGGGCGTTGCGCTCTTTGCGGCGATCCAGCCGCAGGCTCCGCTCCCCGAACCCGAATGGATAGTAGAATTTTTAAGGAGAAATAAATGAGTAAAAAGCTGATAATTATTGGCGCTGGCATAGCAGGCCTCAGCGCTGCCGTATACGCGCTAAAGTGCGGATTTGACGTGACTGTGCTGGAGAGCCACAGTATCCCGGGAGGCAACTGCACTTCTTGGAAACGTAAAGGATACCTGTTTGAGGGCGGTATGCACTGGCTGTCAGGTTCGAACCCAAATGAAGCCTTGAACAAGTCATGGCGCTACATAGGCGCACTTGACGATACTGTCGATATCCACTACCCTGAGCCATTTATGGTGTATGACCACAATGGCACTCATGTTTGCATCTACCGCGATGCCGATGAGACAGAGAAGCACTTAACTGCACTGTCTCCGGATGACAAGGCGGAGATAAGAAAGCTGATTGGAAACATCCGCAAGGTAAAGAACCTCGCAATGCCTGTGACAGACATCCGCGGGGTCAAGGCGACAAAGAAGTCCCGACCACCGTTATCTCTGCTGTTCTCTGCGCTATCAGCAGGGCGCTTGCTGAGCTCATTTTCCAAAATAACGCGTGAGCAGTATATCAGTAAATTCAAACATGAAGGCATCCAAGAGATGCTCCGCTCCAGCACATCAGATCAAAATGGAGCCTTGCCACTGTTCTTCACGATGGGCGTCCTGGCGCGGGGCGACGGAGGCTTCCCCGAGGGAGGTTCGCTTCCGTTTGCTGCTCGAGTAGCAAAAGC
>Ga0123355_10014602_pt1 | contig 12292 bp, 10 predicted proteins | sample TergutEmb28metaG_3_FD_89872 | JGI IMG/M metagenome (GOLD analysis project Ga0123355, IMG submission 89872) | Embiratermes neotenicus P1 segment gut microbial communities from Petit-Saut dam, French Guiana - Emb289 P1 | ecosystem: Host-associated > Arthropoda: Insects > Digestive system > Gut ...
CGACGTGCACCACGGTGTGTCCCGAAGGCGACGTTTTGGGCATGATTGCCGGCAAAGCCGTCATCGTGAACGGGAACAAGTGTATCGGGCACGGTCTCTGTGCGGATGCGTGTCCTATTGGCGCGATCACAATGGTTATGGCAAGCCCCAGCATGGCGGCCGACATGCCGCAGCTCACGCCCTATTTCGAGACCACAATTCCGGGCATGTTTATTGTCGGCGAACTCGGCGGGCTCGCCCTGATCAAGAACGCAGTCAACCAGGGCCGCGACTGCGTGGACACCATCGCTGCTCGCTTCAAGGAGAACCCGAGGCCGCCCATGCCGGGGGTTTACGATATTTTGATCGTCGGGGCTGGACCTGCGGGGATCAGTGCTTCTCTGCGTGCCGTGGAGAACAAGCTAACCTGCATCACGCTCGAACGCGACGAGGTCGGCGGCACCGTCGCCAAATATCCGCGCCAGAAGCTGGTATTGACCAGCCCGGTCCAGTTCCCGATGTATGGCAAGTTTAAAAAGATGCAGCTCTCGAAGGAGGACCTGTTGGCGTTCTGGGAGACGGTCCTCAATCGTACGGATTTCAACGTGTCGACGGGCGAGAAGGTGGAGGACATTCAGAAGGGGCCGGACAGGATTTTCACCGTCACCACCCAAAGGAACCAATATCGTGCCCGCACCGTGGTCCTCGCTCTGGGCCGAGCCGGCGATCCGCGCAAGCTGGGGGTAAAAGGCGAAGAGCTACCCAAGGTCATGTATCGCCTCATTGAAGCCGATCACTACGTCAACCGGAAGATTCTGGTCGTCGGCGGGGGCGATAGCGCCGTCGAGGCCGCTATGGGTTTGGCTAGCCAGAAAGGCAATCAGGTCACGCTTTCCTATCGTGGCGAGCGCTTCAGCCGAATCAAGAAGCGGAACGCCAAGCGCATGGAAGAATGCATGAAGTCGGGGATAGTGCGGGTTCTCTTCAATTCGAATGTGGTCGAATTCAAACCCGAGTCCGTGATCCTCGACGTCGCTCGTCAGCAGCTGGAAATCCCGAATGACTTCGCCTGGATCTTTGCCGGAGGCACTCCGCCCACAGCTTTTCTGCAAAGAGTTGGCATTGGCTTCGGATCACGCGACGTTACGCTCGAAGCCAGCAAAGCCGCGAAACAGGCCGATGTTGAACGCAGGCAACTCGCGTGGATCACGGCTGCGCCGCCAGGTTACAGCCATAAGAACAAATTCGTTTGAAGTATCGAACGAAGTTACTCATCAAAGTGACTGGCGTTTCACGACCGCCAAGACAATTCGTACCGAGCATGAAATCACGGGCCCGGATGCGGCAGGGCCAGAACCAGCTCGAACCAGGGGTCGGGTTACGGATCCCTTGGCGTACCATGTGCTGGCGGACGAGGCGCATGCGCAGGGATTGAGCCGGATGGGGTGCCGCGGGCGCCGGGCGCATGCGGTGGGCTGTTTTCGCCGCGAGGTCGAAAACGGGCACCGGGAGCCGGTTTGGCTTCGCGCGCGCGGCGGGGAGCAGATTGAGTCCGGAGATTGGTTCATTTACCTGCGGGATCACCATCAAGGTCCGACGTTTGGGTTGTCGAGCCCCGAGGAGCTATAAGTGGAAAACCTCTTGAAGCGGTTGCATGGCGCGATCCGGCAATTCCCCGTCCACCTGAACGAAGAAGTCGCTCATCTCCTGCTGCCATCGCTCATTCACTTCACGTCCTGCCATGCCGGACCGCGCGCGGTCAAAATCCTCGGTTTCCAGGTATCCGACCAGAAGACCGTCTTCACGCAAAAACAGTGAATAGTTATTCCACCCAGTCTGACGCAATGCCACCAGCATTTCCGGCCATACGCTGCGATGACGTGCCTTATATTCTTCCAGCCGCTCGGGCTTAACCTGCAAGACAAAACAGATCCGTTGCATCGATACCTCCTTAGCGTAGGTACGTTCAGACAACCCCCGCCCATCGGGATCAGGTGTCCGGTAGTCTTGTCGCTTTGATCTCCAGCACGCACGATTGCCTAGTCTTGCGGAAGAATCCGTCGCTTAGTTATTGCAAAGTCACCATTCTACTCGCAACCAGACTCACTCGGATGTCTGGTGTGCCACCCATCCGATAAAACCGTTCAACGTCATGGTCGATTACCGGAGAGCATTCCAGCCCGGTGTTCCGATCTCCCATCCTCGAAGTCACGCATCGTTAGCGGGTGCTTTTCTCGCGGCTCACTGAGGCGACGATGACCTGTTAGCCCGACAAAAGATCTCCGTGATTGGAGCCGGGAGAACAACGCGGTTGACAAGACTGTAGCTTGGAATCCCGGCGGCGCATCCGGGTCGGCGGTCCATGATGGGATCGGGATTGAGCGAAAGTCTTGATCATCCCACGGCTGAAGCTGTGGGATTCCTACTGTTTCCACCCCGATTGCGACAATTCGATGTTCGCGGCAATGCGAGCCACGCGCTGATAGGACTCGATCCGGTCACTGTGCTCGTACGTGTCGGTCACAACGATTACTTCATCGGTACCGGTATCACTCACCAGTTTCTCCAGCCCCGCGTGAACGCTTTCATCCGATCCTACGATCGCCGCGCGCAATCTGTTCTCGACAGCGGCTCGCTCTGCGTCGTTCCAGAAGGGCTTCATGGAATCGACGGGAGGCAACAATTCCACCGGCTCGCCCCGGATCAGTCGCAAGAAACGCTGCTGTGCAGTAGTGAACAATCGCCGAGCTGCCGCATCTGTCTCCGCCGCAATGATCGGCACCGCAACGAGCAGATACGGTTTTTGTAATGCCTCGCTTGGCTGGAAGCGCTTGCGATAAAAATGCGCTGCCGCATACAAAGAGTCTGGCGCAAAATGTGCTGCGAATGCAAAGGGCAAGCCTAGTGCCGCTGCCAATTGAGCGCTGAAGCCGCTCGATCCGAGCAACGTGATCGGGACATCGCTGTTTTGTCCGGGAATTGCTTTCACAACTTGACCCCGTCTTTCGGGCCCCAAGTATGTGCGCAATTCTTCAAGGAGCGCGGGAAAATCATCGCCGTCTTGAGCCAAACCGCGTCGCAACGCACGCATGGTTTGAATGTCGCCCCCAGGAGCTCGTCCGAGCCCCAGGTCGATTCGCCCCGGATACATTGCTTCCAGCGTGCCAAACTGTTCCGCTACCACCAGCGGTGCATGATTTGGCAGCATGACTCCACCGCTGCCCACTCGAATGCTCTTTGTGGCAGCGGCAATATGTCCGATCAGCACGGGAGTAGCTGAGCAAGCCAGCCCCTGGATCGAGTGATGTTCTGCTACCCAGTAGCGCTTGTATCCTAATTGCTCAACCTGGCGCGCCAGTTCTACCGATCGCGCAATTGCGCTTCCCACCGTCTCACCTGCTCCGGTGGCTATGAGATCCAACACCGAGACCGGTAAGGATCCTCTGGTCGATTGTATTGTAGTCACTGCTTCACCATCTTCGTCTTAGCGCTGTCTATCCATTGGTATGCGCCGAGTCTTCTTTAGCCATACCCACTGTAGTGCCTAAATCAAGATTCTCCTCTACTTCATCCAAACTAACCATGGTGGCATTGCGCCACGAGTAGCTTAGGCAGTCGGAGAGGCAAGAAAATAGCGTCGACGGGGATCCTTAGGGCCGCTTCCAATCTCCACCATCAATCCACGTTCAACAAACGAAGCAAGACGAGTTCGAGTTGCTCGGGGAGAGAGCTCAATTCCCTTGGCAATCTGCGAAGTGGAGAGCCCAACATCGGGATGCCTGGCCAATGCCCCGAGAATCATTTCGTCGCGGGGATCCTTTGCGGCTCCTCTTCGGATAACCGCCGATAGGGTCACGCGAAAATGCGTCCCAATCTCCTCAAAGAGCGGAGCGTCCAGCCCTCGGTCTTTGCAGGCCGCAGTCATCCGCTGAACCCCGCTTCCCCATTGTTCAATCAATCCGAGCTCCTGAAATACCCGCCCGATTACTCGGTTGCGGAGCTTTGAGATTCCTTTCTGAATGTCGTCGATGGTGAGGCCGAACGGCAGCAAGCCAGGATTCTCAACCTCAAGACGATCATCGAAGAGAGCGACGCGGATGGGCGCACCCCGCTGGGCATAGTCGGCGTGGACGACTGCATTCATGATCGCCTCTCGCACTGCCACCACCGGATAGGTCCAGACGTCAGTCCTCTTCACAGATCCAATCACGGCCTCCCGGGTCATGTGTTTCTGCAAGAAGGCGATCGCTTCTTCAGGTGCGCCGGGAAGATAAGAGCGCACCTCAGTGGTGTCGATGATCCGACGCCGGGACCGGCGAATCTGCCGGCCTGTATCCACGCGTCGGGATAGTGGCTCAGTCGATCGGCGCCAAAGAGGAGAACGCCGCCGACAGTCGGCATAATCCGGCCCTGATAGGTCGTTACCAGCCTCAAAGTCTCCAGTTCATGCCGAGTCAATTTGCGGATCGGCCGAAAGTACTCGGAAGCAGCTCGGAAATCGATGGCTTCCGAGTTCAATTCCGGTATCGGCTGCTCGTCCAGGGACGACACTTGGCTGAAACGCCGCATTTCCTCGATCAGAACGGGATCGGCACGCCGGTTCGTCGGTTCGTCGAGCCTACGCGAACGAAAACACCCTCTTCCGGCCCGAGGCGGTGGAGATGATGAGGACGGTTGGAACTCGGATAGATCTCGACTCCCAGGACATGGGTCTTCCGCCAGGCGATCACCTCGATGGAAGGGACGAGTTTGGGGGAGATGTTGTCGGCGATGAGGTTCGCCAGACGTTCCTCTTCCTTCAGGACGTCAGGGACGCCCTTGACTCCTCTCGCGCCGTCCTCGATTCCAATAAGCAGAGCGCCTCCGGAGGTATTGGCGAAGGCAACGATGGTCTTCAACGCACCTTCAGGGGACGAAAGATCGCGTTTGAATTCGAGCGTTTTGCCTTCCGGTCGGCTGAGGAGGGAGACCAAATCCATAGCTCTGCATTTTACTCGGATGTCCCGGCGCGATGTGCCTTCCGAGTAGCTGCTGCGCGCAGTGAGACCAAGAAAAAGAGGATAGGAGCACGCCCCCCAAGCTCAATTTCGCAGACGGCGTCTGCAAAATCTTTGAAGCAAGCGTCCGAAATTTTACCCGGAACAAATTGCTGGCTATCGCCGCCACCACCGCGGCCGGAACAAGACACTGAGTGCCGAGATGTCGTACCGTCACGATGGTACTCAGCGACATCGCCAGGGTTCGCCATCGCTACAATTCAAATGAAGCGCTATCCTTGTGCCAAGGTCCGCTCTCATGAAAAAACTGATTCTGCGTTCTCTGGTACTCGTGACTTCGTGTGTGTCCACCGTATTTGCTCAATCGGAGCACCAATCGAGACTCTGGACAGCTCAATGGATAACCTCCTCCGGCGCCGCTCACCGCGATCTGGCCATCCTTCACTTCCGTAAGACCATCGAACTACCCCTGGAGCCGACCCGCTTCGTGGTCGATGTCAGCGCCGACAACCAGTTCCTGCTTTACGTAAACGGCCGGCGGGTGGGCACCGGTCCAAGCCGCGCAGATTTGGCTCATTGGCGATACGAGACCTATGACCTGGCTCCTCTTTTGCACCAGGGCAGTAACGTGCTTGCCGCTACCGTCTGGAACCTTGCGACCCATGCCGCCGTGGCGCAGATGAGCGACCGCATCGGCTTCCTCCTGCACGGGAATTCAGAAAACGAACGCATTGCTGATACAGATTCCAGTTGGGTAGTGGAACAGGAGAGTGGCATCGATATCCTCGCCGCCGACCTGCCGGGTTTCTACTATGCAGCGGAACCGGGAATCATCATGGATGCTTCCAAATTCGACTGGTCGTGGAACACCGCGTCACCGGAACACAGGGAATCCTGGAGCAAGGCGATTGCCATCAGCCGCGGTGCTCTGCGCGGTGAGAGCGACGCTCCCAACAATTGGCAACTCGTCGCTGATGCCCTCCCCCCGATGGAGATGACGTCAGAACCTGCGGGCGCAGTGGTCCGCGGCGTAGAAATTCCCAAAGGAACCGAATTCCCGAATGGTCCACTTACTGTCCCGGCACACACCAACGCCACCGTTCTTCTGGACAGGGGCCACCTGACCACCGCCTATCCGGCCCTGATCGCGAGCGGTTCAGGGGCGACCATCCGTCTCACCTACGCTGAGGCACTCCTGGATGCCCATGGCCAAAAGGGAAACCGGAACGAAATCGAAGGCAAACACATCTTCGGTCTTGTCGACGAATTTTTGCCCAATTCGACTCCTCACCAATTCATAAACCTCGCCTGGAGGACTTGGCGCTATTTGCAACTCGACGTCCAGACAAAGGATCAGCCCGTGACCATTGAAGGTTTGCACACCTGGTTCACTGCTTATCCGTTCACTGAGAAAGCTTCGTTTCAGTCCGACGATCCCTCGCTGACTGCCATCTGGCAAGTCGGCTGGCGCACTGCTCGCCTGGACGCGCATGACACCTACATGGACACGCCCTACTGGGAGCGCCTCCAGTACATCGGCGACACGCGCCTGCAGGCACTCATCTCCTACACGGTGGCTGGTGACGATCGCCTTGGCCGCCAGGCTATCGAAGCGTTTAATGACTCGCGGATTCCCGACGGCCTCACACAGAGCCGCTATCCTTCCTCACTTGTGCAGATGATACCCACCTTCTCTCTCCTCTGGGTTGGCATGGTTCACGATTTCTACATGTTCCGCGATGATCTCGATTTCGTTCGCCGTCAGATGCCGGGAACACGCACGGTTCTCGACTGGTTCTTGCGCCGCCAGCGTCCCGACGGTCTCCTTGGAAAGGTTGAGTGGTGGCCTTTCGTCGACTGGGGCAAAGACTTTGAGGGCGGCATGCCGCCTCAGGATGAAGGTGGTGGATCTTCAGTTCTCACGTTGCAGTTCATCGAAGCCTTGCGCTACGCTGCCGAGCTTGAACATGCCTACGGCGATCCTCGTGTCGCACAAGATTACCGTCGAGCCGCAGACCGTGCGGCTGAGGGCGTTCGCGAACACTGTTGGAATCAGCACTACGGGGTTTTGGCAGATACGCCGGCGCAGCAACATTTCAGTCAACACGCCAACATTCTCGGCATCTGGCTCGACGTAATTCCCGCTGACCGTCACAAACAAGTGCTCTCAAAGATTCTCTCCGTCAGCGACTCCGGATTTACGGCGACAGGTCCGCTTCCCCCCATGACCGCCGCCACGTATTACTTCCGTTTTTATCTCGCTCGCGCTTTGGAGCATGCGGGCATGGCCGATGACTATCTGCGCACGCTTAAGCCCTGGCACGATATGATCGCCCTCGGCCTCACTACTTGGGCCGAAAGTCCGGAACCCACGAGATCCGACTCTCATGCATGGAGCGCCCACCCCAACTACGACTTGCTCACAATTGTGGCCGGCATTCGCCCCCGGTCTCCTCGTTTCGAAAGCGTGCTCATCGAACCGCATCTCGGCGGCCTCAAACTGGTTCATGCGACGCTGCCCATCGCCAAAGGCGTGATCGAAGTTCAATACTCTCGAGCCACCAAAGGCATGGTTGCAGCAGAAGTCACTCTTCCCCGGGGGGTCTCGGGAGAACTCGTATGGAAAAGCCGCAGAACGCCTCTCCATCCCGGCAAGCAGAACTTCAGCCTGCCCTGACCTGTTCATCTACATCCGTCTCGAATTTCTGCGACGCGAGTATTGTTTGATAACTCGCGGCCGGGAACTGTTCATTTTCGACTTTTCATGTTGCAATTGGCCTATTGTGTTGCAGCTTGACGGAACAGGGCCGCTCTATCATCAGGTTTATCGAGCCTTTCGTAGCGATATCCTGAGCCGAACGCTGGCTCCGGGTGAGCGCGTTCCTTCGACCAGGGCCCTCGCCGACCTTTTGAAGGTCTCGAGAAACACCGCTGTCGCCGCCTACGAGCAATTGCTGGCAGAGGGGTACCTTGAAGCGCGTCTCGGTGCGGCTGGAACCGTCGTGGCACCTGTTCTTCCGCCGGATTCACGTCACTTTAAACCCCCGAAATTGCCCGACCGACAACGACACAGGTCCACTCGCAGCGACGTGCGTCTCGCTCTTGCAGGGGAGAGAATCCTAAGCTCGGCCAAAAAAGTGAAGGATAGTCTGGGATTAACGGCTTTGTCCTGGGAGCAAACATCGCCGTGTGTTCGGTACGATTTCCGGCCTGGTCGCTCCGCGTTTGGCGATCTGCCATATGCGCTTTGGTGCAGGCTGCTCGGGTCTAGGGCTCGTCATGCCAATTTGCGGGATCTGGACTACGGCCCGCCGCAAGGGCGCCGGGAACTCAGGGAAGCCATCGCCACCCGCCTTCGACACCTGCGCGGAGTTAATGCAAACCCGGAAAGAGTTGTCATCGTAAACGGAACGCAGCAAGCTTTGGACCTGATCAGCCGAGTTCTATTGAATCCCGGCGACCGAGTGCTGATGGAGGAGCCGCACTACACCGGCGCACGATGCGCATTCATGGCTGCGGAGGCCGAGTTGTTCACATCGCCAGTTGATGATCACGGCATCCAGGTTCCGGAGGCAAAGAAACAGAAAGACTCTTTTCGGCTTGCATACGTTACTCCCTCTCATCAATTTCCCACCGGCGTAGTGCTCCCGATTGCACGGCGTCTTGAACTTCTCGCGTGGGCTGGCCGTGAAAGGGCGTTCATTGTCGAGGATGACTACGATAGTGAATATCGTTATGACGGACCACCACTTCAGGCGCTGGCCGGACTCGACCGAGAGGGCAGCGTGATTTATGTCGGAACATTCTCCAAAACTTTGTTTCCAGCTTTAAGGCTGGCCTATCTCGTTTTGCCGGAATCGCTGGTGGAGCCAGTGGTCGCTGCAAAGGCGATTGAGGACACGGGAACAGCAGCGCTTGGACAACTGGTTCTCGCCGACTTCATCAGCGCGGGCCACTTCGATCGTCATCTCCGCCGCACGAACGCTTCCAATGCCGCACGGCGAGCTGCATTGGTCGCCGCCGTGCGCGAGGAGTTTGCGGAACGTGCGGAGGTTTGCGGCGCGAATACGGGGCTCCATCTTCTTGTCTGGCTAAAAGGGAGGAGTGGTGGAATGATCGCGGATGTGCACGCCAAAGCGGAAAAGGCCGGGGTTGCGTTGTACACGGTGGATCCGTTCTACATGAAACCTCCAAAGCGCACGGGTATTGTTCTCGGATACGCGCCTTTGCGGGAACGCGAAATCAAAGAGGGCATTCGACTGCTGGCTACGGCGCTCAAGTAATCCCCGCGGTTTCGGCTGGTCAAGTCTTACCGCATGCGGCGGCGGTTTCTTGTGCCTTGGTGAGAGACTTGTCTGACGCCTGGAAGGTTTGCTCCAAGGGTTGCACGGCGTCGCAGAACGGTCCTATTTGTGTACAGCACTCCTGTGAGCGAGAGGTCCATTGCGGAGCAGCGAATGGACCCGGGTGAAAGCGAAGAAATGGACCTTGCTTGGCGCAGGCGTTCATGGCAGGTTCACTCGTAGGGGTTCCGAAGAGCAATCGGGACTGGCTCGTTCGATCCCGACCCCGCTAAAGCGAATAGGAGATACAACCGATGAAAAGGCTCACAGGGTCCGTTTTGTTCGCCTGTCTCTGCGTTGGAGCGGTTCTGGCCGACTCGCCCAAGGAGCAATCCAAAGATCCGGCGCTTGTCGACGCGGTCAAGCAAGTCGAACAGGATATGGGGAAAGCGATGGTGGCCGGCGATATCGACAAGCTTAGTCAGATCTATGCCGACGATTTCGCAACCATCGCATCCTCGGGCGAGATTAGCACGAAGCATGATCTTCTAAACGATTTCGCATCCTTCCATGACAAGCTCTTGTGGTTTGAAAATGGGCCTATGGACGTGCAGGTGTTCGGCAATGTTGCCGTCGCCCAAGGCAGTGTCAGGGAAAAGAGGAACCGGAACGGAAAGGACACCAGCGGTCAGTTTCTTTGGATGGATCTCCTTGAGAAGCGTGCAGGCAAATGGGTGGTCGTGCGCAGTGCAGGCGCCAGGGTGGTTTTGGCCGACTCGCCCGGAGCGCAATCCCAAGATCCGAAAGTTGTCGAGACGATCAAGAAATTCGAGGAGGATATTGGGGATGCAATGGTGGCCGTCGATCTCGACAAACTCAATCAGAGTTATGCCGACGACTGGGCGACCGTCGGATCCGCCGGCAAGATTTTCACTAAGGTGAGCCTTCTAAGCGATTTTAAATCCGGAGACCACAAACTTGTGTCGTTTGAAAATGGGCCTATGGAAGTGCAGGTGCTCGGCAATGTTGCCGTAGCCCAAGCCAGCGTCACGGAAAAGAGGATTCAGGATGGAAAAGACATTAGCGGTAAGTTTGTTTTTATGGATCTCCTCGAAAAGCGCGCGGGCAAATGGGTGATCGTGCGCACTTTCGGCGCCCGGGTGAGTCGAGAAATTTGAACAACGGTAGCAGACTTTTCCGGTAAGCCCGGGTCCGATTCGAGGCTTCGGTATACAGGCAGCTGTGTTCTGGAAATGGTCTTGTGAGCCGCCAGGCGCATCATTTGCCGTTTCTCTGCGCGACTGCAAGCTGAAATCGACAAGAACCACCGGTATTCAGTGTTCGGGGCTTCGTTTGCAGTGTTGCCGTTCCGGTTCGCGGCCGCGACCAGGACGGTGGGATCGTGTTGGCAACAGTTCTTCTGATTTGCACCGGTCGATGTCCTGGGCCACGCGGCCATGGTGTCCGACCACGAGACAACGACGCCGCTTTGCTGCGCAAGAAAAGCCCCGCCATTTGGCGAGGCTTGATTCCAGTGTTGAGAGACGACCTAATCGTGGCAGTGATGCTCACGCGCTCCGGGAAGTGCGTCCTCCGGATCGGGAGTCGAGCAGATCTGCCCGCGGATTTCACCGTTGGGGAAGTTGGTTGAGTGAACATTCACGTAGGTGACGTGGCTGACGATTGCACGAACAAGGTCCTTAAAGTCGCCGGCAGGGATGCCCTGTCCCGCGGCCAGATTGGTTACATCGGCTGCGGATATCGTGCGCGTCACAGTACCAGAGTGCGTAGCGTCGTCGGGACACGCAGGCGTGCCTGCAGGCCCATTACCCAAGTTGCTGCACAGAAATATCGAGATATCGCCGGAGACCTTCGTCGCCCCGATGTGGATGTGCGACTGCAGGACCGAACTCGACAGGTTGTTGTAAGTCAATGTGTAGGTGAGCGTTGAGTCATCGTTGATGGTGGCCTTGAAGGTGCCAGTTGCGTTCGTGACGATCGTTCCCGCTACGACCTCCTGAATTCCGACTATCTTGGCGTGCAGTTCGACTGTGTCACCCGTTGCGCCGACCATTACGCACGGGAACAAGATGGTCAGTGCAACAGCTAGCAGGCTCTTGATATTCAGCGTCATTTTGGTAGCTCCTTGGGCTTGGGAAAAAGCCGTGGTTCAATCTTTGTTGGAAAGGCGGCGGTTTGTGAGCATTTAAGGCCCTTCGCGAAAATTTGCGACCATGACCGACCGGACCGCGCCAGCCACGGTCGCCGCGAAGACGTTCCCCTGCCTAGTTAAGCGACATTTCCCCGGTAACTCCCTCAAGTTTTTTTCGGCTCGATCGCGAAAGGCCGAAGTGCTTTTCACACCCGCAGCCTCCATTGAAAGGGCATGATTTCCCTGAGGAGATGATCGGCGAGCCAATGCCTCCAGCGCATTGTGTCCTTTTGCGGGGATTGGCCGGACTTGGTAGTCCTATCAGGCCACTGAGAAGGATGGTCCTGAGTCGATTCGGCGCTCTAACGCATGTCGGATGGCGAGAAATCCCGTTTCACTCACCGAAGTCGCGTCCTCACAAGACCTTGAATTCCTTGAGTGACGACGGCCAAAGGATCACATATTCCTCGCCATCCACTTGTCGGTAGGCTGACCGCATGGCGTGAGATACCCCCTGATGGGTCACCACTCGGTGTGCTCTATTGAAGGATTCGGCAGGATCGTCCGTCAGAATGAAAATATTGAACTCGCCCAAACCAAAGTCATGACCGTCAACTGCCGCGAGGCCGTCCAATTCTCCGATCAGGCTGCCCTCAAGAGCAACTAGGCGATCAAAATCCTCAGTCGAGGACGCTGGGAACTGCAAGACCAACTGACATTTCATGGTTCCGCACCGGAAGCATCTTGCCAAAGGGACGATTGGCATTATATCCGTATTGTGCTCCTCTTCCGACTACTGACAAATGCCCGAGATGCGGACCGAATCGAAAGCAGTCGGCCCAAAGGATTATCCTGCGCTAACGGCGAACATCGAGAAGAAA
>Ga0123355_10014603_pt1 | contig 12292 bp, 6 predicted proteins | sample TergutEmb28metaG_3_FD_89872 | JGI IMG/M metagenome (GOLD analysis project Ga0123355, IMG submission 89872) | Embiratermes neotenicus P1 segment gut microbial communities from Petit-Saut dam, French Guiana - Emb289 P1 | ecosystem: Host-associated > Arthropoda: Insects > Digestive system > Gut ...
AAGCAAAGTCGTTTATCAAAAATATTTTGCAAAACGGAGCTGTGCCGTCTGCCGATATTTTACAAATGGCGGCGGCGCGTGGTATTGCGGAAAAAACTTTGCAACGTGCCAAATCGGAAATTGGTGTTTGCTCACGCAAAATAAACGGCGTGTGGTGCTGGGAGCTTCCAATCGAGGGCGTGTACGCCGAAGTCTTTGAAGATGCTCAAGGTGGTCAACATTATCAAGATGGTCATGCAACACCATTGGCCATGTTACCCGATATGACCACCTTGCCGGAAGATGAAATTATCGAAGGCGAGGCGGTCTGATGGCCACCACTTGGATAAAACCCCTGCACAAAAACGGTGATGTTTCTGCTGCACTCGGCAAATCTCTCGACTATATCAGCGATAAAAGTAAATCAAACGAAGGCGAATTTGTTGAGGGGTATATGTGCAATCCGCAAACGGCACAAAATGAATTTTTACTGTCGAAACAACTTTACGCAAAAAACACCGGGCGTGATCAAGGCAAGCATGATGTAATTGCGTATCACATCCGCATGAGCTTCAAGCCCGGTGAAGTTTCAGCAGAAAAGGCACTCGAACTTGGGCGTGATTTAGCAATGCGGTGGACACGCGGCAAGCACCAATTTGTTATCGCTGCGCACGTCAATACGCAAAGCCCGCACGTTCACATCATTTATAACAGTGTTAATCTCGACTGCGACAAGAAGCACAAAGACTTTCTGTATTCTTACAAACCCCTGCGGCGGCTGAGTGATCTGGTTTGTTTGGAGCATGGGTTGGCGATTATTGAGAATCCTGCGCTTTCCAAAGGTTATAATCGTGCGGAATATCTCCGTGCTCGTGCCGATGGCAATGCGGATGTTTCAAGCAAACCGCCATCCGTGCGCGACCAACTCCGTGATTATATCGATACGGCACTTACAATCGCAATGCACGACCACGGCGTTATGGTTGACGGCAAGCTTGTGACCACGATTGCCAGAGTTGATGTCAAATCTGCTTTTGACGGATTTATTGCCGCTGTAAAAAATGCGGGCTGCGAAGTAAAGTGCGGCAAGCATTTGGCTTTCAAAATCCCCGGCGGGCAACGGTTCATTCGGTGCAAGTCGCTCGGTGAAGATTATGAAGAAGCGGCATTGCTCGAACGAATATCGGGCATCAGAATTGTCGAGCTGGAAAATGAAAAAGCATTATCGCAGACGGAAACAGAAGAGGAACTTTCTGTGCATCATACTTCCACTGCGCCCGTACCAACGCAACGCCCAACTCCGCCGCACCAATCGTCATCGATGCTGAAAGTCGTGCCATCATCTCCAACGCACAATAAACCTAATTTGCTTATTGACATTCAAGCAAAATTACAACTGGCGCATAGTCCAGGCTTTGAACATTTTGCAAAAAGGTACAACCTTAAAGAAATGGCTAAGACGTTACTTTTCTTGCAAGACCATAACCTCGAACACCTCGAAACTCTCACCAAAAAAGTAGAAGATATAACGCAATCGTTTAATAATCGCTGCACCAGAATAAAAGCAATCGAGGCACGTCAAAAGGAAATCAGCGAGTTGCAAAAACACATCGGCGCCTACACTAAAACAAAGGATATTTTCGCCGAGTATCAGCGACTGAAGAAAGAAAAACCAACTGCTCTCTCCAAGCTAACTAATGGCAAATCACCCGCTCAGAAATTCTACGATGAAAACGAATCCGCAATCAACCGTTGCCGTGATGCTAAAAAATATTTTGATGCACACGGGTTCACCAATGCTCCCGGTAAAAAACTCCCTACTATGAAAACGCTCCAAACCGAATACGCCACGTTGGAAGCTGAGCGGAAGAAATTGTGGTCGGGGCATAAAGCCGAGCGCGAGGAAATGGTCGAATTGAAAATGGCTCTGCAAAATGTACGGCTATTTTTCGCCGAACCTCACGAGCAAAAAATCGTGCGCGCCAACGATACACGATAATATGATTTTTACGATTTTAGCAGACACCGACAGGTGGCTTAAATGGAGAACGGCACGTTGTTCTCCATTGGGGGTTTGGGGGAAATCTCCCCCAACAAGCTAAGCTGGTGCGGAAATATCGCCAGATATGCACGCACCAGCTCTTGCTTGCAGGTTAGTGAAAAGCGTTGGTCAGTTGGGATTATTATTCCAATAAAACAGCATCGCTCTCATCTTCACCACTTAAATTGCTCTAAAGGCATATTTGTTATTACAATCTCCTTGCCTTGAGTACTGCTCCCAACATTATGCGTAATGGCGTATTCTTGTATATAGAATTGCCGATAAAGTTCCCGTATCAAATCACAATCGTCATATGTGATTACCCAGGGAAACCTCTCGTCCAAATGCTTGATAATAACGCGCTGGAGATTAAGGTGATCTCCTTCCGTGAAATAGTTTGTATACAGCCTATTTCCCTTTACAACGTAAGGAGGGTCGATATTTAAGAACAATGGGGCTTTCATTTTCATCAAACTCATTCTTATCAAATAGCCAGCGTCTTTGTTATATAACTTGATTTTCCCTCTCAGCTTTGCAATGGCTGAAATTTTGTTTTTAACCTCTTCTTTATTAAATCGGCAGTCTATTTTATACGTCCCAGCTTGAGATAAACCTCCAATCGGCCCGCCCTTAATCACACCTGAGAAATTGACGCGGTTCAAAAAGAGCGTAGCAAAACCGTCTTCTAAATAGTTTGAATTTACATCGTTATAAATTAGCTTTTGTCGCTCTCGCTCCTCAATGGTTACTGGTGTGTCTGTGATTAAGCGAAGCAAATTATCGGTATCATTCAGAACGGAATACCAAAAGTGATATATATGTGCATCATAATCGTTTAAAATCACTGACGGAACAATCTTTTCGCACAGCAAGCCAATGCCTATGCCAAAACCTCCAGCGAAAGGCTCGACATAAATCCTGTCTTCAAACCCATTCAAGATGATTAGGTCTTTAACTTTATCATAAATTTTAGACTTGCCACCCGGATACCGAAGCGGCGAAAGCGACTTAGCCATACACTACCTCAATCTATAAATTTTTGTACGTCATAAACGCATTGGGCAACCAATCAGCCAAGTCATAAGGGTTGAGATACATCATTGTCTTTGTGTTGCCCGGTTTTTTCAAAATTGCCGGGACGACTTCAAATGTCACATTGTTCTTCTTTGTGCCATCTTCGGAAATAAGTTTCTCAAGAGGCGCAAGCATTGCTGTTTTTTCGGATGCAGTATAAGAATACGGCAACTGTCCAAATTGCACATAATCCAACAATTGCAATCCTAAGTGCCTGTCAAACAACTGATGATGCCTCTGATTCCAATAATTATCAAGGCAGTTTTTGCATGAGCGTGTACACTCACATTTGAAGATTTCTTTTGTACGCTCCAGTACTTCTCCGAGAATCGAGCCAATCAAAGATGAGTAGCCCGCACCGCTCGTTAAGTTGTCGTAAAAAAACATTTCAATGTGCGATGCACCATCATCTTTTATTCTTGGACGCCACCCACCGCTTATTTCGTTGAAGTCAATGTCTAACACAAGGGAAACTGATTTTCTAAATGCCTCGTGCAATGTGGTTACGGCCGCTCTCAAAATACTTCTTTCGTATGCGTTCCCATTGCCAACCAGCTTATTAGTATCATATGTGATATCAAGCATAAACATATCGGTTAAAAATTCATAGCCTAAGAATAGACTCGTTTCTATCGTGCCGTCATGTTGGCATAAAAGACGGTGGTCGTGGTAAGGCTGTGAAATTGAAAATCGTGTTTTCGCTTCTGGATCAGCAACTTCAGCACCTCCGCATTTCCTGCAAACGTTAAAACCGCTCTTGCCTCTACCCATGTTGACGGTTAGCACTTGTCTGTCGGAAAGATTAGCAAACCGGATATTACTTTGTCCAAATACGCTCATTGACTCGTCTTCCGGCACATACGAATAATAAGGGGCTTCGGCATAAGTATATTGTTCGCTCTCATCTACAAATTTGACTTCATTTCCCATGACCGGAGAAAATCCCCAAGGTTGCAACATTTTATTTTTAACGATTGGAGATTTGCAATATGGACATGTTGAACGCCGTTCATTCTCTTTCTCAAGGCCAAACCAATTACACTCGGAACAAATGTATATATCTTTGTAATAATCATTGTTTCTAAAATAAAATTCGGCTTGATTAGATTCGAAGCCTCGCGGCCTTGGATTGGCATATATGCCACCGCTTTTGAAAATCTTTTTATCAATCGTTACGAATCTGCCGGGTGCGTACTCGCTTAAAGCAATGGCAATGTCACGCTCTGGAGCATATAGGATCTCTCTCGGTGCACTTTTTCCGCGTTCTGATTCTTTCTCAACAAAAAATCTTACTACGTTTTTGGGAAACGAATATGAAGGTATAAAACCTTCCCGATAAAATACATCAAACGCAGGAGTTTCCTTGTCGTTGTTAATGTATTCGTCTCGCTTCCCTTCCGCTAAAACCAAGAGGCAAATATCACGAAACTTGCTGATAGTGACAGCAGTTGATAATCCAGTTTCATTTTCGAATGACTTGGCATATTCGGTGAAATTCTCGCCATACTTCTCACAAAATGAGATAATCCCGATATCAGCTATGCCGTCATATTGACTGCTCATATCTGGCGCAGACATAAATCCATTTAACGTCAACATGTTTACGTGCCGTTGCTTTATCTTTACATTATCTCGATCAATCCACGGCTTGCGAGGTGATCCGGAAATCATCTCGTCAGGATTCAAAAAATAATGGCTATCATGCACGCCGCCGGAAGCATAAGTAACAATTGTTGAAATGCCTGCATTTTTACGGCCAGCACGGCCAGCTCTTTGCTGATAATTTTCACGCATGGGAGGGATATTGCGAAGCCCAACAGCGGTTAGCGAACCTATATCAATACCAACTTCCATCGTTGTTGTGCAGCTAAGTACATCAATTGATTCTTCGCCAAATTCCCCTGCATTGATATCTTGAAAGCGCATTTCATACTTTTCTGTGCGACTCCATGTGTCGTTACGAACTTCCTTATGCGACAATTGTGCTGTATGCTCTTCGGTTTCGATAGTGTGGATTTTATCAATGCTCCGAAGCGCATTAAGAACAGGGATGCGCCAAAAATCGAATCTTGATAAATCTGATTCTTCAATCTGTGCCAATTCTGTGGAATCGAAACAAGCCCCACAATAATTTCCAATTTTAAATGGCGACATCTTTCCACATTTAATGCAACGATGCCAAATAAAACTTTCATCGGCGAATTGTATTTTTACAGCACTTAACCGTATATAATAATAGTTATTTGAAGCCGCACCAAAAAATTCATCCCTCACTTTATTAATTACCTTACCTACACCTGCCGAACTCAATTCAAAGACCTCTTGAATGCGTTGCGATAACACTTTAAGGGCATTTTGGAATTCAAAGCTAAGCCCAAAATCTTGTGCCTTACTACGTCCCGGCAAGCCCTTTCTGATGTCATCGGGTATAGTTTCACCAAGTGCGGCTGAATCATCCATAACATCCCAAAACAGCAAAACCAGCAACTCATATAAAGCGTTTTCAGAAAAAGTAATGTCATCCTCTTTCAAATCATAAATACAGTTTTCTAACAACTCTGCGGTTGGAGCTAAGAAACCAATTCCAATATCTTTGAACGAACGCGGGCTTTCTGTAAAAAATGTCAACAACTGCTCATAATACTCATCGGGCATTGTTCTGTAGTCATTAGCGAGTGCCGAATAATCCAAAGCGCGACCTCGTTCGGTAATTCTCTTTTTCTTTATTGCAAAAGTACGCAAATCATCAAAAAACTTCACTTTGCTTTTGCCGCTGAAAAAAGATAACTTATTCTGTATACACACATCCATAAACGCAGGGTATAATTCTGCCAATGTATGCTCTTTACCATCTACCTCCAAAAGAAGCGCTGCCAACATAACTGCTTGTCGAAAAGCATCGCCATCAGAGGACTTGGAAAGGTCTAATGCTAACTTTGCCGCATTCTGGCGTGAGTCAGAGAATAAAAGCACCTTTCGTCCTTCATTTATCAAATCAGGGTTTTTGGGTGGTTGCAATTCAAACTGTGCTTTTGTGAGATTGTAAAACGGAATATTCCCCTTTGTCGCTAAATCCACGGGCTTTTTTAATGGCATCGGCTTCTTACATTTCGGGCATACGCTAAAATTATAGGATTGTGTCTTGTTGTCAAAATTGTCATTGAAAACAACAGTTAGCAAGGATTCGTCATCTTGCGGAGATATATAGAGTTTGCCTGTCACAGGGTCAAGTGCGCCAATTTTATCCTTCTTGCCTCTTTGATAATTTTTTGGAGCAACATATAAAAGCATCTCCTTTAGAGAATTTGCGTCACCATCCAACCCACGTTGTGGAAATACATACCAAAAAGTTTGCCCTTCTGTTTTTTGCATATATACACGAAGATACAATCCACCACATTTAATATGATTTACAAGTTCAAATATTTTGCCGCCACATTCGCATTTGTCTCTTGGTATTGAAATTATTTTACCGAGCGGAAGTTTTTCTCGCTCAGAATATTTTGCATTCTGACATTTTGGATTTGAACATGCATAAAGACCTTGCAAGCCACGCAAAAACATATGCAAGCGTACAGGGAATAATATGTTGCCGTCTTTTGCGGCAAGTGAAACCAAAACCAACAACGCATCGAGTGCTTTTTCGGAGTTTGGTGAATCACCAAACAAAGATTCTTTAATTCGACTGTATGACTTCGCACCATCGCGACATAAACTGTTCAGCTTTATAAAAGCTTCATACTTTGGAAGGTTATCATACAACCACGCTTGCGTTTGAATGGTTGTATATTCCGTCGGAAGCTCTGTATGGAACAAGGCTTTTGCTAAAGAGCGAATTCTATCGGATATCTCACCCTCCTGTACTTGATCCGTACCAATGGCGGCTAATACCTCAATATCCATTTTTATTTCCGGATTTTCTTGCACCGATTCTTTTTCACCAAACAAAAACTCGCACTCGGAAGGCACTTTGCCTGTCAACCCCGTATAGAAGTCATCGATTGCCCCTTTTTCACCTTGCGGCATACTTGCGGTGGTGAGAATAAACTGAACTCTATCTTTTGATATTCCTAAGCGATAAAAAAGCCGTTCTAACAAAAGGGCTATTTCTCCTCCAGCAGAGCCACGATACATATGCGCCTCGTCCAAGACGATGAGGAGTTTTTTGTCTTCGGCTTCATCGAGCCATTCCTTTGTTTTGTTCCAAATATTGGCCTCCCTTTGACGCATTAGCATATACTCGAGCATTGAGTAGTTTGTTATCAAAATATCCGGTGGATAATTTTGCATTTCAAATCTCGTTATCAACTCTGCGTCATATGGCGATGGCATGTGAATATTTTGCTCTAGGTTGGTAATAAAGTTTAACAATCCGTCCTCGCCAAATCTCGCAGGGTATTTGTTGATACTTCTTAACCCGTTTATGTTGTTCAATTGCCGCTGTTGTGTTTCGGCATCTGCATTCTCATCCACGAGATAATCCTCACGGAAAGTTGATGCCAACTCACGACTGCTCGCTTTATCCATTTTGCCAGAATACGGCGTTCTGCCCGTATACATGCCAAAATGAGGGATGCGGGTTGCTTGTGTATCCCTTGTAAATATATTCCTAAACTTTTCTCCTCCGATAATTTTCCTAAATCGTGCCAACTGGTCTGAAACAAGGGCATTCATCGGATATATGATAATTGTTCTGACCGCACCTTTTCTGAATAGCTCCGGATAATTTTTTGCTTCATCAAAACATTTAGCGATAATAGGCCACAAAAAGCATTCTGTCTTACCCGAACCCGTTCCGGTAGAAACAAATAAATCGCGCCCGTTTAGAAAATGTTCTAGCGCAAAAACCTGATGTTCAAAAGGATCAGCGAAAACACCAAGGTCTTCCTTTATAAGTTTACCAAGAGATTCTTTGATCCCTTGTTCGATTTTGGATGACGAAACAATCCCATTACGTAGTTTTTTGTACGATGCAGATGTTTCAATGAATGGCTCACGAGCAATATTCGTATGTTCAGAGCATAACTCGCCTAATATATCGTCTACATACAGCAAAAGGGTCTCACTATTTGCGAGATAGTCAGATTTGATATAATTTTTCAGCCTATCACGGATGGCTTGATAATATTGTTGTACTCCGTTAGCGTTACGCATGAGTGTGTCTCCCTTTGAATTCTATCCCAATATTTGAAAGCATGGAGATGGCCTCCGACAGATTGCTGTTTCTTATTATATAACTTACTTTATCAAAAGCATTACGCTCAGGCCAAGATATAAGCAACATGAAATAATATTCTCTGTTAGGCAGTTGGCCTTGTACTTGTATTCTTGAATATTGCTCATCAAGCTTTATAACTGTGCCGTTTAATGGGTTGCCATAATGCACCTTCAAGGCAAAATACAGCCGTCTATATTCATACGATATGAAGCTGTCAGATTGAGCTTCTACTGGTTCATCCGCAAACTGCATACTGTCCTCTGATTTAATGGCACGGTAAAATACTCTCGGTTCAATTTTTCGCGCTACCGAATATTCTGTTTCCATGTTCTTGCCCCATGATTGGGATGGAGAATTTTTGGACAAAGGATTAAAAAACTCAAGTTGTTCAATCTCAATATCTTTGTCATAAAAAGCTAGTGGATCAAACCGTGAATGGAAATATTCTTTACAAGTTAGATTGTCTCTTATGAGAAAATCTTTCGCAGATACCTCGTATGCTGTCGGTTGTGTAAAAACACCCAAACCAGCTACAGAATAAGCATTCTCTGACAACCCGAAAAATAATGATGCGTCACCAAATGGAATGGAGCGTCCAAAATTAGCCAATCGGTTATAATTGTTGATATCGGTTAAAAGGTATCCTGTTTCTTCATAAACCCTGCGGATGGCAACCGCTATATTGCTATGTTGACTGTTCGTGTCAATAAATCGACCTTCAATGTCGGGGAACAACTCAATGTATTTTTCCAACAAATTATTCAGCACAATAGTTTGATTATGCTTTGATGTGCCAACCCTATCACCACTAGAGTTTCGAGCAGTATAAAGACACCATTGCCCCAAAGCAGAATAACATAGTCGGTAAGCAAAGGATGTGTCAGATTCATTATGAAAGCGGCTTATTCCCATATCTACAGACATAGCATTAAGTAGTGCATTTATCACGCAAACCACCTCCGCAACAAGTCTTTATTCGGGCTTTTGCCTCCAACGTTTGTGTATTTGTTCAACCGTGCTGATACGTTAAAGGGATTAGTTTGCATCACATCTGTGCAATAAGGTAATATGTCAAAAGCCAATTTACAGCACAAATCGGTTTCGTCGGTAATTGTAGCGCACATATATTCAACTACACCTTTGGGATATCCTAACTCGCCAAGGATTTCCCGCATTAGTTGAGAAAAGCGATTGTCAGGCTGTACTGATTGTGGAGCATATTCCACTTCATCTATAGTTGATGGGTCTTCGGTTAGCTCTGCAGGATTATTAAATGCCGCTATTCTGTTAAGGTTAAGATATTGCCCATACTTCATAAATTCAGCTGATATATATTTCAACATCCTATCATAGGCGCAAGTCAAAAAAATAATATGACCTCTGTGCCTTTCAAATAATGAAATTAAAGTTGATTCGTTGAAGTTTCCGATGAAATTGTCCAAACATAGAATGCGTCCAGCGGAAACCATAAAGTCATCGACTTCCTCAACAGATAGCCCGTCACGGAAATAAAGTATTTCAGCTTCTGGGTTTCCCATTATGGAGTTGGACACACATCGCATTAGGGGTAATCCTGCCCGTCTATTGATAATGATAGGTGTCGCCTCGAACAAAACATGGGACAAGTGCGTTTTTAGTAACGGCATAAATTGTTCGTTTGATTTTATGCCTAAAGACTCAAAATTGTATTGCAAATGGTCAGCAAACTCATCTATATCGACCGGGCGCTTCGGTTTAGAAGTCGCAATCCGTAACCGCCGAGCTTCCTCATTCTGCTGTGTCATCTCTGCCCTTATTTGATCTTTAAGAAGCTGGATGGAACTTTTGGTGTTAGCAATTTCCGATTTTAACTCATGTATTGTTGCATCTTTGACCCCTGCTTCCTTATTCAAGGCGTTCAATTTCATCAGCTTTTTTTCATTTTCGACTTGCAGGGCATGAATTTCCTTATCCTTAACGCGTAGCTCTCTGGTGCTACTTTCTGCTTGAGCAAGCCTCTGGCGCAGACTATCTGCACTTACGCGATTTGACTCAACATTGTCCCGCAGTTCTGCTTCACGGGCTTCTTTTACCTTTAATTCATTTTCCTGCGATTCTATTTTTTCACCATTTTCTTTCAACTTTTTAACTGCGGCTTCAAGAAAAAGGATTGTTTCATCCGGATGTTCTTCATTTGTCAACTTAAAATAAAGTCTTATATTGTCAGCAAAAAAGCAAAACGGTAATGTGTTTACAAGTGCCATTTCCTCGCTGTCCTCATTACTCAGACACTCTTCGTAATGCTTTTTTATTTGGTCAAGCCAATCACCAACTATTTTTTCAAGAAAAAACTCAATGAAACCTCGCGTCTTATATCTAAATAGAAGATTGCCAATGTCAAGCTTAGCAAGTGAGGCTTTGTTAACTCTAAACCCCGGGCGAATCTTAACAAATTCTTTTTGATTTGCCATGAAATAAGTGATGGCGTGCCCTCTGGCTAATTTGTTTTCGCCAATAGCAAAGCATATGTAGCGAATATCATCTTCGTTCATGATGGTTAAGAGGTTCATAATCTGCCCTCCAAAATATACTGTTTCACGACCGCGTTGATTCTACCAGCAGCTTCACATTCGAAAATATACTCCATAGCTAAATCAGTAAGTGTGAGCGAGTTAAAATCCTCTGCAACAAGCGGCTCTACCTTATTACTATGTGCCAAAATATCAGCCAATAAGTCCTGTCCTGCTAACTCAGTATGTTGTAGAGGTAATATTGTCTTGCACAAGTAACTTGAATCAAAGCCTTTTATCATGCTTTGTTGCGTCATATTAACAATCTGCCCTACACGCAACGGTAAAACCCCATCCGCGCCGAAATAAAAGTAGGAAAAATCGTCCAGAACAGTAAAACACTTAATTACATCGGCATGGTATTTGTTCTCATTATATATCGAATCTTGACATTTTTCACATCTTATTTGGATTTCTGCATTTCGCCGAAATACTCGAAATCCTGTATTAAACGAAATATTGGTAACATTTTTGCATATCTGTTGTATGTCAAATGGTTTTACACTGATGTTGCTCTGGGATTGTAACGCAAAGCTAGTGTACAAAAAAGCAGAGTCGTCCCGAACATTAGCAATATCATCACTAGAGCTCGCCGGCGGCCACAATAATGTTAGAGTATCTGATTCTTCCAATTCATATCCCCATGAACTTACCAAATTTTTAACTTTCGAGGTATTGTTTTGAATTTTTATGATAATACCTGTGAAACTATTTCCCATCGTATCAACCTGTAATGGATCGCTTATGTCCACACCTTCGTGTGAGCGTTGGATTGGCTGTCCGCTCTGAAACAACACAAAATACTTGGTATTGGTGAAGAGCGTTTTGCTTTGCACCATGCGAGCATTGAAAACATCTTCATTACCAAGCACTTTGAAAACGGTAGGGGTCTTGCGCTTAAAAACATTATACTTTCTGTTTTGTTTATTATGTGTGTTTGAAAGATGGTAGCCAAAAGAAAACACATCAATTGGAATCAGTGTCAGTTCATCCGGTTTGAAGTTTGTAGCGCTTACCCTTATCGTGGCAAAAGGCACACTTGAGCTATTAGCCCTTAATTCAAAACTAATTTTATGATTTTCGTATTCCTGAATTTCGCTTACACTTAACCTGAGGCCTATGTTGAATACTTTATTTGCGCAGTCAAAATAAAAATCGACACGCTCATAGGCATTTTTCTTTAACTGATTTGACTGAGAGTCTATACTCGAATCACTAAAACCTCCAAGATAAAATGGGCAATCTTTGTCGTTATCGCCGTTGCGATGCCTGAAATGGACAGACTGTTTTTTGCTAAAGAGCGCAGCAACAAATGCCTCCTCGCCACAATATGTGCATACATAGCGATACTGTTCATGACCGCAATCTTGCACTGCGTGCCTCGCATCTACTTCTGTTTGCAATATAGTATCATACGCATTCAGCATTAAT
>Ga0123355_10014604_pt1 | contig 12292 bp, 15 predicted proteins | sample TergutEmb28metaG_3_FD_89872 | JGI IMG/M metagenome (GOLD analysis project Ga0123355, IMG submission 89872) | Embiratermes neotenicus P1 segment gut microbial communities from Petit-Saut dam, French Guiana - Emb289 P1 | ecosystem: Host-associated > Arthropoda: Insects > Digestive system > Gut ...
TCATAACTTGACCATCCTCAGGGAGTGTAAAAGTTCCTGTAATGAAGTTGCTACTATTTTTCTTCCGGTGGTGTGGCGGCATGCCTGCAATTGATGTCATACATATATGCACAAATTATACAAGCATATATGTATGACATCAATTGCTGGCATGCCGCCACACCACCGGAAGAAAAACAGTAGCAACTTCATTACAGGAACTTTTACACTCCCTGAGGATGGTCAAGTTATGACTGAAACATGTAGGAGTTTTAGCAAATTTTAAACCAAGTCTTATGTTTTAAAGTATTCTAAATAAATATTTTAGTAACATAAAACAGTGCAAGTAGTTGGCCCATGTTTACAATATGAACAGAAGTTCTTATATATATTATAGATATCTTACGAGATATTAATTCTGCAACTTGTGAAGTAGTTCCTTATCCCGCATTTATATGAATATAGTAGCATGAGTACTGAGACAGCAGATTCTGGCTATGTAATGCACCTGACCACATTTTTACCAAGCCATGGCAGTACAAGACCATTTGTTTCAATACTTCTGCGCACGTATACACACACACACACACACACACACACACACACACAAGCAAGTCTGTTGAAACCAAACACATCAAATGAAAAGTGTTTAAATCTTTGTTTTTGTACATCAAAATGTGGGGTCATCATGTGGGCAGTTGTCCCAATTCTGTTTCCTACGTATGGCCATGGTTACAAGCGACAGATGCTTAATTTGAACACATCTATAGTAGAGGGCATAAATGGCACATTGCTCCACTTAACTTTAGAATGTGATGTAATGTGGGGTCTTAAATATTAAAGGAACTTTTTTTTCCTTTACAGGTTCTCTACACTTCATTATTTGGTGTTCAGGTTTTAAGTAATGTGTTATTCATAGGTATGGTATTTTTTTATCTTACAAATGTTAATTGTGCACTTATAATAAAAAGCCTTCTTACTCAGACATTTTGACTAAGACTGATACAAAACTTCACCCAATTCACAGCTGAATTTTGAAGTTGGGAAGATTCTGCTTGTAGAGCATTGAGGCTTTGCGTTCTTTTGTTTGTTATATGTTAGTGGAGGAGAGTGGATTTGTTCTTTATCCAGCAAAATACATACATGTCTGTTTATGACCATAGTTTATAGTAGTAGACATCAAAGTAGGTAACTCATAGTCAGGGAAATATATGTCATAAAGCACAGGTGCCATGTGGCTGATGTGAGAGCAGAAATAAATTAAGGGGAAGTGAAGCGGTAATATTGTGCCATGTTCATAATTTAGGGTGGTCCCTTAATGCAGTAAATAGGATTGAAATAAGCACCGCCATCTTTTTAAAGGTTGAAGAATGTTTTATGTAAAATATGTAACATCATTAAAATATAAACACATACATTTATTTCATGTTGTTAGTTTACTTGGTCTCCTAAACCCTACATTTCACTTACTTTCAGAATCAGTGTACTGCTTATGTACACAGTTATAAATATTATCTACTTTAATAAAAGTAGAAGAAGTGATTTTCAAGATGAATACGTATGCTATACAATAAAAAATTATATTTTTATTTAAACAATTATAAAAAATATCACAGGTTAATTAAAATGATTAGAATTTTTAGCAAAAAAGTCCTCTAATGTAGTTATAATGTTATATTCCACACATGTAATATTTCAGCATTTTGGAGTGTAGAAATATTTTTGATTGAATATTTGTGGATACAAGCTGGCATTACCTAAGCACCACGTGCATCAAAACTTTAGCATATGGAGATTGGAGTGCCATGGCACTTTTCTGAATGGAGTATTTCCACTACTGGCATTTTCAACTAGTTCAAATATATTCTGAGTTGGGAAGACATTTGAATCTACACATTCTGTGACTATGCATGAAGAACTTTGTGAACTAGACCTCTCATGATTGCTCCTGTTATGATGTCCATGATGGCGATGGTGATGATGTTTTTTCCTCCTTGGAGGAGGTAGTGCATATTCTAAATCTAAGACCAGAGGTCCAACCTGGTCCACTGCCATGGTGTTATCAAGATACATCCAGCTGACAGAGTCAGCATGAGACTTGACATAACCTGATTCTGCGCTGTAACCATGGACATAAGGGTATTTAGGAAGACACAGGCACTTTGGTGGTTTACTTCCTCTTACTGTACCTCCATGATCTGCTAGTGTTACTCTTTTCATATTTCCCTTTTTTGCTGGTGATGGAGCATGATTGGAGAATTGATGTGTGCAAGCGTGCGGAAATTCTCTCATTGAGTGTGTGGATCCATGCCGGCGTCTCCATTGCTCCCACCATTGTCAGTTTCCCGGATCCAGAAGTGGTGTTCTGTAGGAGCGCTTCCATATTTCCAATAAGAGCACACATGAGTGAAAGCGATAGAAGACAAGCAATGGGAGGCCAATACGTGAAATTATTCCCCATGCAAGAACTCCAAAAAATCGCAGTTGAAGTTCCTGAGACAACCAGCTCTGTGTCACAAAAGTATCATATGCCCACAGAACAGCATTACTGCAGAGCAAGAAGGTGATCACTTGTCTTGCTGGTTTTGTAAGCATTTGATGCCGTGTCAGTGTAGCCCTGCGCAAAGCTTCAGCTAACAGGACGCTCTGTCCTATGGTTTGAATGAGCTGCAGGCCACTGACTGCTAACAGCATTGCATGGCGGCGGGAAGCCCCACTGTCTGTAATGTCATGAATACCAAGTCCACTTGCTCCTACCACTATCCCAAACACAGCATACAGTTGAACTCCTGCTGCAGAGACAGTAGATAGCAACGTGTCAAGTGGAGTTGGTTCTTGGCCTGTTGTAGAAAGTCTCCGGATTTGGACAAGTCCTACAGTTACCATGATGCAGGACAGCCCTAGCATTGCTGCTAGAGCTCCAGTTGTGAGCCAGAAGATGGTATCTGCTGGAAATTCATCATCTTCTTTAACTACAAGAAAGATGATAATGACAACAATACCAGCAACAAGGCTCAGGATGCCTAAAAAGAGACCTTTGCTGGCACCACTGCAGTCCACACTCCAGGTACTGCGAAGACTGTGTTCACCCGCTGAGGACATGGAACAGCCTTTAGAGTGGCTGCTGGTCAGTTTCTTCTGTTTCAGGAAGCTGCGACCTCTGCCTACGTTCTGACCCATGACAAAAGTGACAGCTGCCGCAATCAAGCTGGAATATAATGATTGGAATAAGTGAATGTGGTTCACATGTGGAACTGTGTGGTGTATGATAACATCTACGTCTCACCCATGTGTAAACCTCTCATATAGCACTTAGTAAAAACTGGTGCTTTTCTGAAATGCACCTGCTACACATACCATTATATATGTATGTAGGCATGTCTGCATGCTTTAGAACTGCAGAAAGATTATCATGAAATGTGACATTGGAAAGTTTTACTAATGCTTTTCAGACCATTACAGTCTGGGTTAAAATTAGATGACAGTAATGGACACTGTGCATTGATTGATTGATGTATAAGCAATTGGGTTCGAGTCCTTACAGTTCCTGGGCCTTAAAAATGGGACCTTTGTGTCCCATAATGTGATACCAGTTCAGGGGAGTGTGAAGCTTTGGTTTCACTCACCTATATCTGGGATATAGGTGAGTGAAACCAAAGCTTCACACTCACAGAGACTGTGGGCTGAGGTTTCAACCTCTGCTCCTTACCTCATACATTAGGGACTACTGGTTAGCCTCATTAAGTGAAGATGACTTCTCAGGGTATTATGTCCAATAAGAAGGCCAGTAACAAACTGGATTGTGTCCTATTAGAGGACAAAATTCTGTTCTTTCAATTCTCAAGCCTGTCTGAGTGCTACTAAGACCTCGCCATCTTGCCAAATGCTGGTTATCCAGCCAGTGAATTATCTTTCTTCTTATATTCTGCCTAGAGACCCCCAAGGACAGCTGAGGTCCAACAAACTTTTGAACAGAACCGTCTCTTGTGATCTTGTTGGCAATATCATTTCCTTGTATCCCAGCATGTCCAGGGACCCAAACAGCCCCACAGTGTGCCCAGGTAGAGATATCATTCAACACCTTTTGGCACTGTCGTACCAATGGAGACGTTTCGGAGGCCTGAAGAGCTTTAAGAGCCACCTGGCTGTCAGAGCAAATACTAGTGTATTTCCCTGGTATAACATTTGTTTGAATTTCATAAGCACGGGCCAAGACAGCATAAATTTCAGCCTGAAAAAATCTAGCAAACTTTCCTGCAGAAATACTGAGCCTTCTTTGGATATCTGCTTGAAGATGTACACATGTTGATGCACGAATTTTGCAAGTGCAACTTGCTGAACATTTTGGGGGCAAAAAGTGTTTGGAATAAAAGTTATAGAGAAAAATGAAGCACATGTTTTATGTCCAATACACTATTTCCACAAGTCCTTTGTTATCTCTCAAGGTAATTAAAGAGAAATGACTCTTTTGCTATGTAATGTTGGCTCAAGCAGTATTAGACTAAATTTAATGTGTGGTTGACCGTGCATCGTAGTTCAATGTGGAATAAGAAACCAACTAGATGTCACTTAGTATTATATTTATTTCTCCTTTATAAGTTGCTCAACATGTTTCAGACCACCTTGTGCCCATCTTCAGGAGCTGACAACTTAGTGATATTTTTTCATGTGTGGTGTAGTGCCGTGGCTGTGTAGGCAGTCAGATCTGGTTGGCTGGTTGTGTGTCCATTGGGAAGTACGTAGCACAATTAACGCTACGTACTTCCCAATGGACACACAACCAGCCAACCGGATCTGACTGCCTACACAGCCATGGCACTACACCACACGTGAAAAAATACCACTAAGCTGTCAGCTCCTGAAGATGGGCACAAGGTGGTCCGAAACATGTTGAGCAACTTATAAAGGAGAAATAAATATAATACTAAGTGACATCTAGTTGGTTTCTTATTCCACGTAGTATTAGACTACTTTTGCCACTGCTAATGAGCTGCACCTATTTCATGTTGTCTGTAGATATCATCAGAAGTTTGGGTTTGAAATTTTAAAATCTAAAGCTAAGGTTACGGAATTATTATGTTATGTGTACATTTTGCAATTTGTCTAGATATATGGAATCATAGACGTTTTCCATACAGATGTCCAAACCAAATGCTTACCTGAACTGCACAATGAATGGATATAAAAATGGCATGGAAGAAGTCCACAGCTGACCCAAAGAGTTGGTATTGAGGCACTCATGAAGTGCTACAACTTGAGATATGTGTGAGTCTGATATTGGTCTGTAGCTGTGGTATGATGACACATTGGTGCCTGTAACATTGACCAACACACTGTGACATTTCATATCATCTGTGAAGACCCCACTGCATTCAGTTGTCATAAAAACTTTCATGTGACTCTACGTTTATGAAAACAGTGAAAATACCACACTGAAATATCATACAGTGTAAAAAAAAAAAGTACCAGAAATCTTGGACAAAAGTAAAATACGTGTTGAAATATCGGGACACGGAGATAAGTTTTTGTGCAGGACTTTTAACAGGAGTGGAGATAAGTGGTCAAGTTTGTGCTCAAGCTCCAGGGAGAATGCCCCTGGTACAAATGGAATATGATGCTTTGTAGACCCTATCTTGTAGCCTGTCATCACTACTTCCACAGGAAATGGAGTCTTGTCAGTGGTTGATGCATATTCAATTCTTTGCTTGGACTTCATCCACTGTGTCATTTCAAATGAAAAACCCAAACTGTCACGCTATAGAGACTCTCTTTGTCTACATTCTCAATGAAGCACTCTACTATACATGGTTTTTGAACAAAGCTAATGTACATCAGTAAGTCTGGAAGAAGTCTGAAATGACATCGTGATTGGCCACATTTTGTTCAGTTTAATGGTATCAAATCAGTACCATCAAATGTCCACCAAGCAGAGAGACAAGATTATATTGTAACATGAGCATTTCCTGTGTGTTTTGGCTAAGCTTGTCAGTTTTAGGGAATATATATATGCAGTCCAGATGTCCATAGGTGTGTAAAACATCAGTGTGGTGTAAAGATTAAAATATAAAGACATGTTGCATTACTGAATGTACACAATATATGTTTTTATATATTAATTTCTACAATATGCTGATGTTTTATACACATGGACATAACAATACCAGACCAGCAGTAACCCTACTTCATTATCATAAAGCCTGAAGATGGCTGAGCTCAGCCGAAAAGTGGAATAAATGTTTATGTGAAAATATAATCTTGTCTGTGCTAATGTACATTTGATGGAATTGATTTGATATTACTGATAATGTGTTCATGCTAAATGTTGAATACAACCTAAGAAATTGTCCATTGCACAACAGTGTTTTTATCAAACGAGGTGACTACTGAGCGGGAAATTGTTGTTGGGCATCATTTTGCTAGAAAATTTTTCCTATTGTAAGGGAATACACATAGTATTGTACTCCATTCTGTATGCACTATGTTGTGTTGTACACAACTGTACTACATAATGAAGTTAGGTTACATTTTAAAATGAACATTCTGTATGTGACATTTTAAGTTACTATGTGTATTTGTCATAATGAAGACAATTTGAGGCAACACAGTTGTCTTGTGTTATAAGAACAATATCTGCCTGTATAAAATGCTATGTGCTTCAACCTTCCTGTTTGTTTTTTCAAGGCTAGTGATGATCCTTAAGGGTCAAAACATGTAGCAGTTTATAAAGGCAATTGTCATTGTGGTGACTAAAATTGTCTGTATAACTTAGTTTGTGAAACAACAGGATGCCTTCTGAAAAGATTGATTGGTTGTCATTATACTGCCAGATCTGTTGTTCCTGTGGTTTAAAACTGCTTAATGAATGCTTACTGAAAGTGAGGTCACGCTGGTGCCTTGTCACCACAGATCGGGGGAAACCCCTCAGCTGTAAGGGTGTGGGGATGTTGTTGGAGACACCTCCCCTTACACCACTGCTCTGTGACAGGTACACAAAATAAGTCCACTCATTGCCACTCTCCCACACGATCAGACGTACCCACAGTGCCAGGTTGGTTGCTGCCAGATGCATGAAGCCAAATCGAGCTGCTAAGCCAAATTTCTCAACAAGTACCTAGAACATTGAGGTGGTGACATCAGTATGGAGGGTATATTGCCAAAATTGTATGTCAATATCATATTCTGATCATCTACCAGCTGTGTACCTATACAGGTTATGGGAGGTTCCCATACTTGGGTATTTACACAAGAACTGTTACACTGTAAGTTCTCAACTGCACATCTGAAAGTAAGATAATGTTCAAATTATGAATTCATCTTAAACAAAAATGTAAAGGGTATTCAAAATAACGAACTACAACTGCACCATGTAAGGCAGGAGATCCGGTTGCAGAGCTATTTGTTACCTTTATTACCATACCGTTCTATTCTTGAATAGTTAATCATAATGTACCATCAAATCAAACGTATGTCAACTGTTGGTAATTTTATTACCCCACCATGTTTTGCACAGTTTTCTTCTGTATAAATGGTTCAGTATACCTAATTTCTTGACAACCATTAAGGGTGTTCATAGGCACAGAACTGATACCCACCTACTTCATATTTATTATCAGATGCCATCAGTAGTACAGAACTGTGAGTAGTACCTGTTTCTTCTTTCAGGAGATAGCGTGACTAGACATTTTACCCATAACAGCATGAGCTACAACATTTCAGGCATTAAATTCTACCATGGTATTGTTTCCTTGCATCATGTGTGATATAACTGCCTTCTCCTAACTTTCCATTGACAAAGGATTTAACAGAAGTAAGTCCCAGTTGCAATAGCTATACGGATGCCTACATGAGATTCTGATACCCTATTACACTGGCTGCATGGATATCTGAGCCGGTAAGAATGGAAATATAGACACATTAAAGACACTGTTAACCTGACTATAGATTTCCCACTGGCTACATGCATGCTTCCAAAATACCCATCTTGCACTGGTCATGTGGAGCCTCTAGAAGTGCTGGGTACATTGGCCACATAGAGACCTCTGTAAGCCCATGTGACACTGGCTATATACAGGCCTTTATAAGACCAAGTAACACGGCTACATAGCCATCCTGTTACACTGACTATACTATATACACACCTTCACAAGGCCCTAATACATTACATACATTGTCTACATATATGTCTCTTGGGAATCCTATTCCTCTGGCTATCTGGTGGCCCACATAAGACCCAGTTACACTGGCTGTATCCATGCCGTTAAGAGATGCTCTTATACTGTCTACATACAGGCTTCTAGAAGCACTGGTTACACTGGCTATATATATGCCTCTAGGAGACTTCATTACCCTGTCTACATAACAGACCTTATGAAACTTGGTTACACTGGCTGCTGCATACACACCTCCAAAGATGCTTTTACACTGGCTGCTTACAGGCCTGTGTAAGACCCGACTACACTAGCTACATATTACTCCATGGAGCAGAGTCATTCTTGAGAAGCTAACAGTTCTCAGCTAGTCAAGAAATTCCCCACATTTTATGGAACCTGAAGGTTCATTACCACATTTACAAGTGCCCGCCACCTGTCCCTGTCCTGCGCCAGATCAGTCAAGACCATGCCCACATATCCCACTTCTTGAAGATCCATCTTAATATTACCCTCCTCTCTACACCTGGGTCTTCCAAGTGGTCTCTCTCCCTCAGGTTTCCCCACCAACACCCTGTATACATATCAGCTCTCCCCCATATGTGCTACATACCCTGCTCATCTCATCCTCAATTTGATCACTCAAACAATATTTGGTGATGAGAACATATTATTAAGTTCCTCATTATGTAGTTTTCCTCACTCCCTTGTTACCTCGTCCCTCTTAGGCCCAAATATTCTCCTCAGCAATCTATTCTCAAACACTACATTCCTCCCTTAATGTGAGTGACCAAGTTTCACACCCATACAAAACAACAGTCAAAATTATCTTTGTATTTTTAGATAGTAATGTGGAAGACAAAAGATTCTATGCTGCAAGATAGCAAGCATTTCATGACTTCAGTCTGCACTTAATATCTTCCTGAATAAAATTTTGATCTGTTAAGGTTGCTCCCAAATATTTTAACTCTTCCAACTTTTCAAAGGAGCTGTTATCAATCTTTATATTGTGACTTTGTACTGCATTCTGACCTTGAGACATGACCAAGTACTTAGTTTTATCAGCATTTACTTTTAGATCAATGTCCTTACTAGCAACTACCAAAGCTTCCATGTCTTCCTCTACTGTACGTACACTTCCGCCCAATATATTAGCATCATCAGCATAAACCAAAAGCTGGTGTGTACTATTCACTTTAAAGCCATCCTGGTTTTCCTGACCCATGCTAATGACATACCCTAAAGGAAATGAAAAGCAATGGCGATAAAGCGTCTCCTTGTTTCAAACCATTCTTAATAGAAAACCTGTCAGACAAATGCTTGCCTAACCAGACTCTGCTATAGGTTTCATTAAGACACATTCTAGCCACATATACTTCTCTATAAATTCCTGTTATGCTCACCACATATACACCTCCACAAGACCATCAGATGCTACCTATACAGATTCTGTTACATTGACAATTTGGGCACATCTATATAACACAGCACCACTGCCTACATGAATATCTCTAGATGACTGAGTTGCATTGGCTGTACACAAGCTTTTGTAAGACAAATACCCAGTTAGATGGGCCATACAGATGCCTGTCCAAGACCCTGTTGCACAACCCATTGTTATATACTGCTCCAGAAAAACCTGATCACTCACTCCCATCTAGTGCCAAGGTTAAGAATTAATGAAGCTATGTTTTTACTTTAGATGCCAGACTGCTGGCTAGAAGTGAGTATTTGGAAGGTCCTACGACCAGCCACCTCGACATGGGGTTTTCTTTGTTTCCTTGTGTCTATAAGCAAATGCTGAGATGGTTCCCAAGATTCCAAGTTGCCACTACATGCTTCTCATGTAGCCCTCCCAACTTATATTTATTAGTAACCAATTTCATATTTTGTATACATGTAAAATAGCCACTGCCACCGGGTGACAACCCGATTGCAGTTTATTATTATTATTATTATCATCATCATTATCATCATCGAATTTTTCACTTCTCAGCTTTGGCTGAGAAATATTCACCTATCCTGGGATGTAGTAATCAACAGGATTAGGCTTGGTGGTCTTACTTGTAGTTTAAAAAGTTTCTTACAATTGAACATGTGCCAAGAATTACAGATTTTTGCAGTTGTATATATTGTATATATTGGGGTGCAAGTTAAGTCTTGTTAGACTTTGTGATAGTGACTTTGGAATTACTCCCGTAGATGATATTACTATCGGGATCACTCGTGCTGCCTTTTGCTTCCACATGGCACATGTTTCATTTGCAAGTTCTTGGTACTTGTTTTGTTTGTCGGTTATTGTTTTGGGGAGATTAAATGTATTTGGGACAGCTATGTTTACCAAAAAGGTGTTCTTTTGTTTTCTTATTCGTAAAAGTTATGTCAGGTCGATTAAAAGGTATTGTTTTGGCCGTAAGTATACTGCGATTCCAGTACAGCTTTAAGTTTTCATTCTCCAGTACATTGGCTGGTGTGTACTTATAATATGGACTTTTATCGTCAATCAATTTGGCTGCTTCTGCCAGTTTCTGATGGATAATTTTGGCTAGTCCATCATTCTCTTTACATACTCGGTAGGTGCTAGTTGCTCACATGCTGCAATAATGTGTTGGATTGTCTCCGATTCTTTTCCACATCTTCTGCATAGCTCTTCAGTGTCTGGCTGCTTCAAAATATATTTCTTGTAGTTTCTTGTTAGTATGACTTGGTCCTGTATTGCTGTTAAGAAGCCCTCTGATTTGGCAAACAAATCCACGTTTGTCAATTATTATTATTATTATTATTATTATTATTATTATTATATCCACTTTCCTCCCATGCCTTAGTTACCTGCACATATACAATGTTACCATTAACTATTAGTTCCTTCTCATATTGCTGATGACTATTAAACAGTAACCTCTTGTTCAGTGCAGTTTTGTGTGCACGCAGTTGAAAATAATTAAATTGATGGGAAAGAAACTTGCCAAACACTGAAAACTTAAGTACAAGTGATGGTTACTGACAACCACTGTTGAAGCTGGTAATATCAGCTCTCCAGCCACTTTGTAAATATTTAATGTAAAATGTATGTATTATAAGTCATTGGTTGGGGGAGGGGGTGTTAATTGTCTGTGTTCACTGAACTGGATTTTTCTCAAAAGAGGTTTGTTGAACGTGGTCTTGCTCACTATCTTCATCCCCACCCCATCCTTCAATCCTCCCATTGGAAGAGAGATCAATGTAACTCAGATCGGTCTTAGCATGTTAATGCTACCAGGTCTTACCTGTGAATTGACAAACAAGAAGTGCATCTGCAAGAATGTGAAAAGCCCATGCAGCACCGGATGGACGAAAACAACATCGTTCAGACAGGCACCTTCCATCATGGAGTGCATTGCCATCTCCAGGCCATTGAACACCAAAGTTCCAAGTCCAAATGCTGAAGCACGTGAATTAAAGGCATTGTTACTACAGTATCATCTGTATGACACCAGTTAGTCTGTTGCAAAAATACAGTGGATCATGATACTTTTTGATCCTAGAAAGTCATACTTCCTTTCAGTATCAAAATGAGTTTTGAGCTTTTCTGCAACAACTTTCATTTGAACTTCTGTGTCTTATGGCTTTCTGTTATAACAGTGATAATTTTACAGGTTCCATCATACCAGAGAGAAAGTTTAGTTGTCCCTGCGCAAGCCTATGAAGACACACAACATTGCACATGTACACAGCTCCACTCATTCTTAAAGTCAGCATAATGTTAAAATGTGGGTTTCAGGCCCCATTGCAGTTGAGATTGCTCTTCTGAGTTACAGAGCTGTGTCACGGTGTTTGCTGTCAAACATTTCCAGACTCTGTACAACTTCATCTCCCTCTGACCACTGAAGACAAAGTGACTACACAGACTCGAAAAGATGGCAGCAAACACCTGGTGGATGGATGCAGCTGTACCCACACTCTCCATATTCCTTCTTGACATGGTGATTAATGAAGCACTGGGAAAACTTTTCTTTATTATTTCATTTTCTTTCATATAAACAGTGAAAATAATAAATGTAAAAATTACTCCCTCCATTCATCAACCCACATACACACACACACACAAACACACACACACACACACACACACACACACACACACACACACACACACACACACACACACACACACACACACACACACA
>Ga0123355_10014606_pt1 | contig 12292 bp, 7 predicted proteins | sample TergutEmb28metaG_3_FD_89872 | JGI IMG/M metagenome (GOLD analysis project Ga0123355, IMG submission 89872) | Embiratermes neotenicus P1 segment gut microbial communities from Petit-Saut dam, French Guiana - Emb289 P1 | ecosystem: Host-associated > Arthropoda: Insects > Digestive system > Gut ...
AAAATCGTGCCGCCCCCCCCCCCCCCCCCCCCCCTTCCTTTCCCTTTCGCGTCACTCCCTCTCTCTCGCGTTCCAATATTCTCTACAGCACTTCGTTCTCAAATACCCCGAATCTCTGAGTTCTCCAGTAGCTCATAGCGGCAGTGTTTTGATGTGCGCTACGCAGCCTGTTCGATGGTTAAGGCTGCGAAAATCTGCCTGCCTGCTCCTGTGACATCTGGTTCCTTCGCAGTCTTGGTAACCATTCACTAAACTACACGTCATATACCAGAAACCTTTAACCGTAAACCCAAAAAAGTCGGGTCTCCCCTACATATTACCCACACAAAACACAGGCACTGAAACGTCTTAGTGACTTCCGCAGCCACGTGGTCACTCGCCCACAGCGCAGCAGCGAGGCTCTGCCCACGCTGTAACCTGGGTAGCTTAGGACAATCACCGGCAACACACCTCCGGGTCTGTACATGCAGGGGCGTCTATTTCATGGACAGTAGGTACAGTACACCTCTTTAGATGGACGCAACTTATCTACCTAATCGATGTTCGAACACGTGTCCAACAACACTCGACAATATGATCTCAATCATTACAGCCTTGTTAACGTCTACATGAAAGCATCTAGTTGTACTCTTGTGACTCCAGAAAGCTGTACCTGTGCTTACCGCTCCGAACCATTAACTACATGTAAATTACAACAGTAGTATTTCCACCTCAAAGAAATCACACTGTCTCCATTACAACGACCAATCGCGTAACAATGTTTAAAGCAGTAAGCCGTTTCCTCTTAAACTCTCACACAGCACATGAATGCACTCCGTCAGTAAAATAGTTTTCACGCTGGAGTTGGTGGTTAGCCCGAAACGGTCAATCATGCACACATCACGGTGGTGCATGGTGGAGTGACTTTCTAACTCCATGCATTCTTAACCCTCTAGATAAGGAAACTGCTCAGCTTCACGACCCGACCGCCTTACACCCGGTAGAACACAATGGTCTGGACATAGTTGTCAAGGCACAGGGATCCTTCTGCAGTCGAAACGTAGGCCTCCACCACTTTGCCTAGTCACAGCACTGACCCGGCCGGCAACAGCAGTTCTTCTCTGAAGTCCGTTTCCATCACCGGGGTGTCACCGCACAGATGTGTACTGCCTAGGCTACCGGCTGGCAGATCCGGAGTTCAATTCCCGACAGGGACAAAAGATGCTTCTCTTCTCCAAAACGTCCAGACCGGCTTTGGGGTAACACCAGCATCCTATTCAACTGCTAAGAGGGACTCATTCCCGGGTGGTAAAGCGGCTGATGCGTTACGCTGACCATCACCACCTAGCCCCAAGGTTAAGATTGCATGGAACTATATCTCCACTCCCCCTACATGCCTTCATGATGTAGACAGAGGCACGCTGCTGAATGTTACATGTAGATGGTTTAAATAAAGAACACAATATACAAGTTAAATACTCTTACTGGGTGCCTTGGACAACAAATTCCCTGGGTCGATTAGGAGGAACTGTCTGTCTCATGTAAGACGTAAAGATTATGGGTTTCTGGTATGTGACGCCGCGTACTTTAACGGGTACGTTGAACAGTGAAGATGGTACCAGCACGTTTACACACGCAGACTACCAAAGTATACGGCACCATGTCTACCTCGTGTCAATAAACAAGCTCTGTAGTAATTTGAAACAAATAAAATCGAAACATTACGCACACTTCAAGTCAAAGCGCTACAGAGCAACAGTTAGCAAAGCTCTGACAGGTAAACGGCGGTTCTGGCTCCAAACCAATTACATTACACCTTGTAATAATATATAAGGCATGCCGCATACCATAAATGAGTTCAAGGCGGACATTCAGCCATTCATAAAGGGAGGGGTAAATCATTATATTGTAGTGACAAGGAAATGCCATGTTGCCAAGAGTCAGAGAGAAAGTCAACAACCGTTTGCCTAATAGATGGAAGACATGAATGGATGGCAGCTAACCTGCACGTTACGTGATTTCGGGCTTCCGCCCCGAAAGAGACAAGTACTGCGCTATTACGCAGACAGTAATGGTAATTCCTAGCCGACGTTTCGGAACAACATATCGGTCCCATCTTCAAGGGTCAAGAGCCCAAGAAACCAAGAAGCCTTGAAGATGGGGCAGATAAGTGGTCCCAAAAAGTCGGTAAGGAATTACCACTACTCGCTGCGTAACAGCCCCGAAGACAGCAGTTCTCATCTAACCTCCATGCTGTTTGCAAGAAGTTTCCACAATCACATGTTTTTCAAAAGTAACAATAGGAAGTGAGTAGAACTCTTGCGATACGGGTTTTCAGATCACTGCGCGGCTCTTGGGTGTTTACATTAACCCTTTAAACGCCGAATTAAATCCCATATGCCACCTGCTGGCATTATTCGCTCACCATATTCTCCACGTTAGCAGGATAAGGGTTAAACAGCCAAATGTACCCTTCTTCATCCAGATCATGGTATCCTTAATTGTTATTGTAACATACAACTTGTACGAAAGAACACTCAAATTAACAGATTGAACTTTGGTGTATGGCATCCCGTTGTAAAATCTATATTAATTAGTAGTACCCACACTGTCAAAAAGAACTTTTTTATCATTAAACAACTTGTCACATTACCTCTAGCAACATGTTTCGACTTAGTCAGACTCAGGCCAATCTGGTAAAATACAATACCACATAAAATGCTACACCTGCAAAAAAATACAAATTTTAACCAATATAAATGTACGGGAATTTTTAAAGAAAAAAGACAAGCCTCTACGAAACTTAATAGAGAAGTGAGATTACATGCCAATAAAAAGAACAAAGTTATACTGTAAATATTCTCGTAACGAACTAAGATCTCATTCCAAAACTGGCACATGATATTTTACATTTCACAGAATTTTTTAGTTTCTTCCCTTTTCACATTGTATCAGATTAACCTGAGAATGACTTACGTCGAAACATGGTGCTAGAGTTAATGTGACACGTTGTTTACTAACAAACAGTTGTGTTTGACGATTTACACATAATATTTCTTAACAGATTAATGTTTATGTAATTAAGAAGAAAAATACGGAAAAAGAATTTGACTGGAATTTCGACGCTCCTCCTGTCATGCTTGCACATGGTTACCATCCACACTGGAGTAAAATTTCATAACCTGAGCGTTCTCTGTTATGATCAGTTAAGAAACAGAGAAAAACTGACAGAAAACGTTATATTGTATTACATTAAACAGTAACAAGACGCGTTATCTTCCAACTTAAAATTGTATCTGTAAAACTACAGCATAAACATCATAACTTCGAGTCTGAAGATTCGGATGTTTGGCGGTTTTATAATCCCTATGAAACGGATTACTAAATAAATAGTGGCAAGGCATGCGCAACATGTGAGTTAAATGTATCGCTGCCAACTCTGGAAAATAACGTTGCATGTTCCGAAAATAACTTTCCTGAAAACTCAGAAGACGCCAAGCTGTCTCTCAGAGTCCTTCAGACACAGTAAGAGACGAAATAATGTGGAATGACACATGAAACGAACGAACATCATCACTACTGTAAATACGCGATTCAGTCATTTATAAAAATCGTGTTCTTTGTAAACCAGTTTACTTAGTCTTTTCTTGAAGTGTTCTGTGAAAGAGCTTAACATATCTGCAATACAGTTGTTACAAAGGACTTCTGGGGTTCTGTACGTAAGAACGGTTCGTTTATGTTTTGTTTATTATACACTGGTACAACAGCTGCGTTCTTCTCGAATAACCTAAACGTACGTGCAGTCCGTGACAAATGGCCAAATCGAAGCTTCTGAATGTAACATGGTTTAAGCAATGAAATGTGTGAAACATCCAAAGCTTGTTTTATAATTAGCTGTAGCCGGGACTCTTTTTCAGTTTCCCTTCAAAGAAACTACTTCACAGACACAAAAAAAAATCATCTCGAACAACATCATTAGGCCTTAACACACACAATTTAACTAATTCAAGTTACGTTCCTAGGCCAATGCGTTTTGTAATTTACTGAAATGCTAAAGTTAGTCACATTAACCTCGAAACCATGTTCACACCATACTGGAAGTTATCTGCTAAGTGAACTATAACGCACAGGGCACGGGAATCTATCAAGAAACATATTTCTGCATTCTCAATGTGAAAATCCTGCACTTATATCGAAAAGTCACTTAAAACGCCTCGTACGTAGTGTACAACATTCGAGCGATTATCCAAACCCAAACTTGCGTGTTTCCCGAGAGATGGCAGCACATGCATTCACCATCCAAACCAAAATTATTGTAATTTTATAATAAAAAACACATCTTTAAAGTCTTTTCATACAACGGTTACATCAATTATTTCAGATCGATCACACACAAACCTTCACACACACTTTTCACACTGCTGCGGCCGAATTTTACGCCATCCACAGAAGAAACATCTCAGGAATTTAGGGATTTGACGTGGGGCCCCGCAGGGTGAAGTCTCCTTACCTGTCCCGCGGGTCAATCCATGTTGTTTTCTTGCTATTGTGATCGATGAAATATATTTTCCCGTCGTAATCCCTTGCGAAATCCCATCCATCGGGTAGAGGTATCTCTCCATTCCGTCTCCTTGGCATATTTCACTACTTAAATCCATCCAAAAGTATAGCAACTGGCAACACGAATCTAGTCACTCGCCATTTTGAATACCTCAATACGAGTGAGAAGTGTGACGTCACCTACACTAGCCAATCAGCTACCAGATGCCTTGAGAAAGGAATGCGTGTATTAACATAACCATGAAGTAACTTGAATGACTTCTATTTGGTCCTACAGCGCTTTGCATTGGCACACACACACACACACACACACACACACACACACACACACACACACACACACACACACACACACACACACAGAAAAAGAGAGAGAGAGAACCAGTGTTCTTGGTTTTACAGTGCTTAGGAAACGAAAGCCATTGCGGTATTTGGCCGACTAGATATGCGTGGAATTTCTTCCATTTTTTTTATCTAACACAAAGAGTAAATGATTTACTACAGGATGTGATTTGATTAAGCAATTCCAAGGAGGAGTCCTTACCGAGGACTTAATGTTTCGTCAGCTGGACAAGAAGTTCACCGCAACGTATAGAACGCGAAGGATCATTACCATGTTCACAAGAGTCCTCCATTTGGCCCTCTCCAGAGCAAGATCAGTCCACGTCATCTCACCCTCATTCTGCAAGACCCATTCTAATATTATTCTCCCATCTACGTCTAGGTCTTCCATGCGGTCTCTTCCGTTTAAGTACCCTCACCAACCCCTACACGCATTTCTCTTCTACACCATATGTGCCAGATATGATTTTATTACGTACACCGTCAGTACAATGAACTTATATGTAGAATTCCCGGATAAATTTCACTCGCTTTGCAACAGAAATTTAGAAAATTACTGCAAAATAAAGAAGTTTGCAACCGCCGAAATTTCAGCTTTGCTTCACATATTCCCTATAAATGAAAGAGAAATTGTTAAATAAATAAAAAAATGCACTCATCCAACCTGCATCATTTGCACGCAAAAGAGGGTCCTTGAAAACGTGATAAGACGCTTAGTTGATGACGAAACTTCTACCCTTCCTTTTATGAAATTGGAAGGTTCATTGCCATGCTCACATGAGTCTCGCACTTCACTCAAACAGGAGCCAGCTAAATCCAGTATTTTATGCGAAGAAGTTTAACAACTTCTCAAGTTACCTCTTTTCTACAGCCTTTCCGACTACAATGTTGCATGCATATCTTTGGCCATTGCGTGCTACTTAGTCCAATAGTATTATCTTGTAAAAAAAATGCATTTTCTCATTACATACTTATCGCAATCCTTCTATTACTTCCTCTTTAGAAGGATGATTACGTTTTACAAATACATAAATAATACGTACAGTTATAATTCTGAATATTTCAATCGTGGTTTTAGACATTGGTCAGAATCAGGGGTGTACCTAAGGTGAGGCGAGTGATGGGACCGCCCCGGATAGCCGAGTTCAAGGGGCGGCATAATATCTTAAATGAGAAAATTTGATTTTCTGCACTCAACAAATTTTAAATTAATAAGACAAAATGAGATTCAATAAATAGATGTGATATTTTAAAGCCGGTAATTTCTGCAAGGGCGGTCATTGTTATTGCTCGCCCCAAACGTCAAAATCCTAGCTACGTCACTACTTACAAGATAAAGCATACCTTCATTATGTTTGCATAAAATACGGGTGCGAACAGAACCACTTCTCAATTGCACCTAGATTATGTCCTTGGGCAAAATTAAGTTTTCCGCAATGGCACGACTTGATGTAAACATATTTACTATAATTTCGAATGTTCACATCCATACGGGGCTTATACTTTCGGCTAGCCTGCAACAAGTTTAGTTCAGAAATTTCTCACCATTCGCAATGATTTGAAGACAATGACTCCATCTGTTAGCAAAAATGTTGTGCGGATATTTTGCCTTTTTTTTGTGTGTGTGTGTGTGTGTGTGTGTTCCGGTAATGTAACTAATAGTCTGTACTGCATTGTAGGTGATTAAGAGCAGAATTTGAAAGCAGAGTAGTAAATGATTTTTAAAAATTCATTGGCATGTACACACATCTATCACCCATATGCGTAAAGGGACAACTTTACACGTAGAACGAACTACGTATCCGCATTTACATGTTCCGTCCCGCGATATACGCATAACCTAACCTAACATATTTTAACACAAGCATTTCTTGTCGTAATTTCTGCGTTTATTTAATTAACAGATCTACTAATTCGTGTGATAATGAATCATATCTCAAACATATTCTATCAACCTATTTTACATATACACGAAATTCTCATGAAACATTTCTACCTTCGAGGGGTACACAACCGAGCGGCCAGGTTAGCAGTCGACTAGATTTTGTATAGTGGTGCCTAAGACTCGCGAATCTTCAGTACACAATTTGTTGTCACCCTTCTGGTGCCTAGAATTTTCTGGTGGATCCTAGATTTTTGGAAAAATTTTGCACCCCTGTTATGAGTTTTCACATTAAATACAAATTCTGATTTAAAAGTGAATAACTTTGTAACTAACAGGGCTGTAAGAGTATGTGATTTCGGCAGATGGAATTATGGCTGTCAAATTTCAAGGGCTTCAAATGGCAGGAGAATCAGGAATGTATGTCAGAAAGATCCACTGTTCTATCACATTACAAAGAAATTATTTATAAAAGGTGCTTACAAAATATGTCATAGCTGTATTGTAACACAGCGCATTAAGAAAAATAAAACAAACTGAATTTCAGCAAAGTCTCAACACAGTTTGCTTTTGATTGGTTTCCCATGGGAAAGGGGGTATGGTACATTCAACATTATTAACTGTTTAATATATTCTCTTTGCAATCCACATGTAGCATCCATTTTATTTAATTCTATCAAAAACCTAAAACATTATATACAGCCTCCTTCAAAAATAGTAAAGACACCTCAAAAGAATAAGCAGCAACCACAAAGCTGTTGTGTACTTTTTTATGTTGTGCATGTTTTCACTGCCTACATTAACACCATCAGCACACAAGCAGACACAACACCAAATAAGTTAGCCTCCTGCCTAGTAATAACTCCAGCTTCTTGTGCCCCGACAATGATTCAAAGATACCATGCGCGTACACTACTCCACATGAGTGTGGTCAGGTCTACACTTGCCACACTGGCCAGTCTACTGAGCTAAGGATAAAAGAGCACCACTGGCACATCTGTGGCAGACAGCCATTAAAGTCAGCATCAGCAGAGCGTAATATCAACAACAGCATCATGCCCAGGTCCAAGGCACTACAGTCCTCTCTGCCAAATCCTGATACATGGAGCAAATACAGAGTAAGCTCTGTCTCACCGTTAACACAGAGGATGGTCTCACCTTCGGCAGGTCATTGAAACCCCACATGCACTCTTCAAAGCAACAGAGCAAAACCACCCCGTTATTATATGCAACTCAAGCATGATGGCCATTTTAAGGGACAACAGATACAGACTCTCCTTCCTCCCACTACTTCATTGTCATTCCATTCCTCTGGGATATTTTACCCATGGCCATTCCCACTCCACAAGACCACTCCTCCTACTGACTCATTACACCAGTTGCTCTTTCCCTACACAACATGAACACTTTTTCCATGCAGCTTACTCCTCTCTGCCAACCCTGAAGGTAGAGGCAGCAAATTCCTCCAAAATGTCAGTAACTAACTGCAGACTGACATGGCATGACATCCCAGAATACTTTTGTCATCATGAATAACAATGAGAGTCTCATATGACACAAACTTCTACCTCATTTAAAACTTAATTTTCCTTTTTCATATGCATTTTATTTCTTTATTTATTTATTTTGCTTACTGTGACAAACTATTTTGTCATGATGATTACCCAAGTGGCTTACTTTTTATTATATCATCAATTATTGGCACCTACCAAGAAATGAGTTAAAAAGAAATTTCCAATCTTGGTTCAGTGCAAAAATCTAGCTTGCTCTAAATGGTTCACACAAGTCACTGAAGCAGAAAATTTCCTTTCCACCAGCAATGTGATAAAAGAAAACAAACAAAACTTCATGAGAACTCCAAAATAATAACACATGCCTGTGGGGAGAATGGGCAATCTCTCTCTCTCGAGTAAATTTCAAGCCTCGAAGATGATGAGATGATGCCACTACTTTGCCTCAAAATGAAATGTCACTACCCAGTGACACAGCATCGTATCCCATAAGAATGAAATACTCAGCTACACCACTGCAAAAACCTCAAAACTCAAAATCAAGCACATTTATTCAAACTACTACTTGACCTGAAACCAAAATCTTCTGTGTGTGGTCCAATTGAGAATTTATGCGAGATACCACAAATAAATACACTTACAAAACTCTATTCTAGAACTGTCTACACTTCAAAATGCCGCTCAAAAGACAGTTTATAATAACACCCTTAGGCTGTAATTATGAAGAAAATCTGGACCGCTTGCTTTGAAATGTTGTGAGCAGAACAATGTCAACAGCCATACTGGCCACTGAAATGGAGTACCGTAAATGAATTATTTATAATACATTAAAAAATTTACGGTAAATATGATAAAATCTGATATAATATTATGAATGCAACTCCAGTCAAAGAGCATATTACCTACTTTAGTAGTGGCTCAAGACAGAATAATTTATATGACCATTAAGTCCAGCTAATACCTTTTATTACACAAGCACTTTACTGTTCTCTTTTTTTAACCTGATATCTCTTCCTTTCTGCTGTCCGCCAGGGATCGGTCTGCACATAATCTTTCAAGCTGTTCCGTGTAAAACGTGTTGAAATCCAATCTACAAAGAACAAGAAGAAGAAGAAAAAAAAGACAATTTAATTACAGGGTCAAAAGACATGTTTGTGCACACTGAAATCATGTTTTTTTTTTGTACCACACTAAATTAAATGCTGATGTACAGGTGCAAGTCACATGTCCCAAAGTCTTCCATCTCCCTTCTCCTTCATTCTGAAGTGCATGCCAGACATCTACTGCTTGCATTTCACCATAACCAACAAACTGCATCTCATGGAAACCATTTCTGAAGGATTTTAACAAATGAACATGACATTTTTAATACATCTGACCTTCCTGACAGTTTAGTATTATTCTCACAGGTAATCATTCAGTTTTTGGACAATGAAGAATCTACTGGCGCTGGCAGGCAGACCAAATCTGCTATCACAACTGCTACACAAGTGACTTGCTCCTAGTTGTTTGCCTGAAAATTCCATGGGCCAAAAACTAAACATAAATTACACAAGACAGGCAATGAACGTATAATGCAACATTCAGGCGTTTTTGTGCAACCATTGTTGCGGTGGAAAAGCAATGAGTGTTACAAATTCTGACTGTGTTTTTGTAGCCGTAGGTATCCGGCATGCAGTGCACATGCACCACATTGTCATCTGTGTCCTCTTCTGCTCTACAATATTTTTACACATTATCTCATAAATGGCATGATTTTCAAAAAGTTACTGAACATAAAGCATGTGTTTTGATTTTCTCTACAATGTTTGTCTGAATCATTTCTCATTCTAAGAAGAACTGGGCAAGTAATGATCAAAAATGTATACTGGCCTTCATGTAAAGTACCCATTATTCATGTCAGATTTTAATGAAACTGGACTTTTCTGAAAATATTTTGAAACGTACTCAAATATCAAATTTCATGAAAATTCGTCCAGTGGGAGCCAAGTTGTTCCATGCGGACTGATGGACGGACGGACGGACAGACAGACAGACATGACAAAGCTAACAGTCACTTTTCGCAATTTTGCAAACCTGCCTAATAACATTACATTACACAAACTGGTTGTGTTTCAATCTTCAATGAAGGGACATACTTTGCAGGGTATGTTAAACAGACCTAGACTACCTGCATTAACAGCACAGACCTCCATGCCAGTCGATATATTAAAAATTATAGGAAATAAAAAGGACACATATGAGGTAGCTTTCAATGGTACAGAGTTTCTGTCATCACTGGACAACACAGTGAAGGTGGACACCATTGTTTATACAAAGCAACTGATGATTCCATCCACTCTGGAATTATTGGTCCAGTGACAAAACAAACTCCCTGTATAAATTCAAATTCAACCCATGTAACCAACTTTTCATGCATGACAAGTTGGTTATATAGGTTAACTTTGACATCAGACATGGTACATACAATATTAAGATCCCTCTATAATGCTCAAACCAGTCTCACACAAAACTGCCCACTGGTTCATACGCTATATGGAGCACATATATATATATATATATGTCAGTATAGCGACTGGCTACGGGCTGGACAGTCTGGGGATCGAATCCCGGTGGGGGGCGAAATTTTCCACACCTGTCCAGACCAGCCCTGGGGCCCACCCAGCCTCCTCTAAAATGGGTACCGGGTCTTTCCTGGGGGTAAACAGTGGACAGGGCGTGACACTGACCCCTCACCCCCGTCTAGTGCCGTGGTCAAGAAAGAGTAGAGCTATACCTCTACTTCCCCTATGGGCCATATGGTCTGTACAGAGCCTCGGTGCCTGTACAAGGGAGCATTTTACCTTTTTCACACACACACAAGGACGCAATGATAATACGGTAAGCCTATATTCATCAACAAACTAAAGAGATATGCTAAGAGGCATCAATGAAGACAAACAGGCTTGGTCTCCACTGGAGAAATATCTACTGACTATAAACAGGAGTGTCTGCTATGTTACACACACAGTGCTGAAAAATTTCCTACCTGTACAAAACATTGCGAAGTTTCGCACTATCATTTTCACGGCCAGGTTCTGAGATTTTAGTCAGGAGGCCAACGAGCACAGCAGTGAACTGCAAGTTAAACTTGGCAATACTTTGTTCAAAGCTGTCACTGTCTGCAGTCATGCTGACCTCAGGTTCTGGTGATGGCAGTGGTGTTTCCTACATAAAAAAATTCAATGTCAGTAAGGTAACCATATCCATCACAACATATCCATGAATACACCAATGCATAAGATGAATGGATATGCTGTAAGAATTTTCTTATTAAGGCCAAATGTATGATTCCTGCTTTCACATTGTTCATTCTGTGCATTGTGAACTGATTAACAAACTCTCTCACTACCAACAAATGCATAGTTCTATTACGTATTTCACTGCTAATTAGCTCCTACATGTTTCAGCTTAGCTGCCATCATCAGGGAGTTTACATCTATATTGCTAAAATGTATGGTGATAAGATGGTCTTACAATGTCAATTATCAAATATGTATGTTAAGCTCAAAGATTGAAAACGCTCATTGAGCGGAAAAGACAACCAAAACGCGTTGTGGCATTAGAGAAACAGCTACAACGCAAAATTTCGTGTTGTGGCTGTTTTTAAACAACCGTAATGTGTTGCGGCATGTGAAGATATGCCATGATGCGAAAGTCATGTTGTGGCTGTTAAAGGAAATGATCACAACGAGTTCGGACTTCATGAAAATGCCACAAACCGCCGAGGAAGTGGCCTATCAACTAATGGACATCTTTCGTATGTTCGGTGCCCCATTCATACTGCAGAGCGACAATGGCCGTGAATTTGCGAAAGAAAATAATATAAAACTTGGCTGATATGTGTCCAGGAATGAAGTTCATGCATGGAAAGCTGAGACATTCTCAAAGTCAAGGATCAGTTGAAAGATCCAACCAAGATGTTCGAGACATGCTGGTTGCTTGGATGTCCGACAACAACACGAAAACCTGGTCTGAA
>Ga0123355_10014607_pt1 | contig 12292 bp, 10 predicted proteins | sample TergutEmb28metaG_3_FD_89872 | JGI IMG/M metagenome (GOLD analysis project Ga0123355, IMG submission 89872) | Embiratermes neotenicus P1 segment gut microbial communities from Petit-Saut dam, French Guiana - Emb289 P1 | ecosystem: Host-associated > Arthropoda: Insects > Digestive system > Gut ...
CAAAGTGTCCTCCTCCAGTTGCTATGCATTTTTCGGCACGCATCAACAGGGACTGAGTAGCAGAAGCAACGTTGTCTGGATGGTTGCGTATGTGTTCTGCCGCTGCAAAAATACGATCGCGCATTGCTGTTCTTGACTCGACCTTAGTTTCGTACACTAACGTCTTCATGTGGCCCCAGAGGTAATAATCACGAGGTGTAAGATCTGGCGACCTCGGTGGCCATGCAACGGGCCCACCACGACCTAACCAGCGGTTAGGGAAGCATTCATTTAAGTACTCCTGCACGTGCCTAGTGTAATGTGGGGGAGCTCCATCATGTTGGAAGTACATTTGGCTCCTTATCATTAACGATATATTTTCCAACAAACCTGGTAACTCATTCCTCAGGAGACTTCATAAGTGTTTCCAGTTAAATTGTTATCAAACACAAAGGGTCCGATCAACCTGTTACCAAGCACACCACACTTTACATTCACTGAAAATCTCCTTTGAAAGTGGATTACACGTGTCTCATGTGGATATTCTTCGGACCACGTATGCATATTACGTGAATTATTTATACCGTCCCGGGAAAAAGACGCCTCATCAGTGAATAAAATGACGCTTAACAGTTTGGGATGTGCTGTTATCCATTGGCACAAATCAAAACGATGAGCGTGGTCGCCTGGTTCGAGATGTTGTACCATTTGATCATGGTAAGGTTATAAATCTTCCTCATGTAAAGTTCGCCACACCTGCGTACGCGATACGCCAATGCGAGAGGCCATTCTACGAGTGGACAGACGTTGACTTCTCTGAACCATCTCAAGAATGCTCTCTCGTGTGTAAATCGTTCGTACAACCTCCCTTTCAGACTGCACAGCAATACTTCGAAGACAGCCAGTATCACACATTGTCTGGTGAATACGAGTAAATACATCTCTAGACGGAATCCTTCGGTCGGGAAAACGCCTTTGGTATTCTTCAACAGCAGCACGTGCATTGTCGTTGCAAAATCCATACACAAAATGCATGTCACAATATTCCACGTGGGAAAACACAAAAGGGAATTTGCAACTCCTTACAAGTAAGTAACCGTTCGTAACGCCAGCACAGTTGTCTGCATTCCGGTCTCAAGGACATGCGCAGTGTACTTCTAATGCGTCAGCTGAACAGGTACAGTACGTGGAACCGCAAGAAAACCGCACTTTCCTCTGGCCATTATCTCTGTAACCATTCAACTTTGGATACAGGTGTTTTGGGTTATATCGGTATACTTTAACATAAGAAACACTCTCCCCAAGTCTGGCACATTCCTCCTGGGACACCCTGTATATATATATATATATGACACTCTTTGAGCAAAATTGTAATAACATGAAGATGGCTGCAATAGGCCAAAACATGTAGTTATTTACTTGCTAATATTTACCATCACCTAGCATACAATTATAGTTGTATTTTCTGACTGAATTTACCTCTGTACATAGCGCACTTTAATAATATTACTTAAACAATCAATTAAGTGGCAATGCATTGTGAATCAATGAGCAAAGTGCAATAAGCAGCAACGGTGCAAGCCTTATTGGCCTCCATAGAAAAATCTGTACTGCTTCTGTGTGGATGAACAAGTTGGATCGTGTGGTACTGCTTCGTGATCCAATGAGAAAGTTGGATCGAGTGGTACTGCTTCTGTCTCAATGAACAGTATTTCCGATTGGTGGCGTTTAATGTGTTACCGAGAAAGCTACAGCGCTTCGTTTCTTTGCTCCACGTTTACCAACTCTTTGCTTTTCCTTCTTGTGTCCATTTGCATGGTGTCATGTGGTCGCTCTGTAACACAGCAGTGCGTAAAATGCGATTTGAGAAACCTGTGCGATGTCAGCAATTCTGACCTAACCTAACATCAATATACTTTTCCAATAGTTGAAGAATAAAAGACCAACTTGACGTAACTTGCTAATCCTTTCACGTCTTATGTATTCAACATGTTTCGGACATTAATATATCCATCATCAGGAGCTTCCAAATTTCTGTTGAATTACCAAATTGGTCGTATTTTTCTTGGTTCGATGTGTGTTGGAGTTTTGGTGTGGTTGGGTTGGAGTGGTATCCGTGTTGTAGGCTGAAGCACAACACGGATACCACTCCAACTCAACCACACCGAAACTCCAACACACATCGAACCAAGAACAATACGACCAATGTGTTAATTCAACAGAATATTCGCAAGCTCCTGATGATGGATATATTAATGTCCGAAACATGTTGAGCACATAAGAAGTGAAATAAAATAGCAAGTACCATCAAGTTGGTCTTTTATTCTTCAACAAAGATGCACGGTCCAATAAACATAAGATACTTTTCCAAGTTTAAAATAAACATACGAAATTCAACAATGAATTTTTTTAAGTTTTGTGCAGTGTAAGACATAGGTTTTTTTCACTTAAAAAAGGAAATATTTTATGGCAAAATTAAACATTTCTTCAGATTAGACGATTTTCCTATCGATACTTTACAAAAGCAACATTCACTTCACCACTGGAAGGCAAATAGCGAAATTTAAAATGCTAAGAGACGTAAACAGTTCCGACAGATTATACTCGAAATAATTTTCCTCTTTATAAAAATTAAAATATAATTTATGGAAAAATAGGATTTATGCAACCTTCTAACACATAGAGAATGTCTTGGGACAAGGAAATTAGCGAAGATCGAGAAGAATCTGGGTGAATAATACTCATTTCGATCCATGCTTTAAAATTGAGAAGAAGTGTGCTGGACACAACTGGCTTAGGTTAATACCCCATAATATTTTCCACTAATAACAGTGCTCAAAATAAAAATCCCTCATACCAGTTGTGTTTTTTAATTATTTTCTTATTAGTTTGTGAGATATAGTTAGTTAGCTCGGGACCGCGTTAGCACAGTGGTTAAGGTGCTGTGCTACAAATCGGAAGGTCGCTGTTTGAACCAGCTGGTGTCATTGGAATGTTTCATTGACATAAAATCCTTCCGATCGCACTATGGCCCTGGGGTCGACTCAGCCTCTAACAGAAATGAGTACCAGGAGCATTTCCTGGGGATAAAAGCGGCCGGTGCTTAAGGCTGACAACCTTACTACTATCCTGTGCCGTGTTCATGAAATCTGGGAACTTTAACTTCCTGGAACCCTCTGGGCCACTCCAGGTATGTAACGGGACTGCTTTACCTTTAGTTAGTTAGCTAAAAATTTTTTTTCAGTCTATGATTAAATAAATCAACGTTGGTTTTTTTCCTGTCCGTAACAACAAAACCCCCCGGGCAATGCGAGGTACGTAATTGCCATTACCCCTTCTGTGTACTCGAAACAGGAAAATGTTCTTTCAAAGTTATTATGATCTCAACACAATTCCAAAGATTTATGAGCCGCAAATAACCGGGTCTTACTGGGAGGTAATATCGCCCAATTACAACAAGACTGCCTAAGCTACTCACAGCTGTGCAAGAAAGATGGCGCACTGCACACTCCACTACTTGTGCCACATTCTAACCCGCTAAACGCAAAGTTTGTGGACTTCCAAGTTCTATCTCTTTCACGCACCTCCCTCCCATAACCAACTAAAATTATAGGGGTAATTTTACACCAGTCTCAATATCTAACAGCTTAAAAGCACTTTAGTTGCTGTATGTACCTCCTGCTTACACATCACAAGTTTTGAAATATGAACCTCTTTTATTTGCGAAATAAATATCCATTATTCCCTACACATCATCACGTGTTCTTGTCTTCATGATGGTGATGGATTCCCTTCCCCGAAGTACTAAACATTATTTAAATTACGACGTTTTGCCGTCCGTGCATCTCAGTACACTTATCTCAGTAATTAACCACCTTGATGCACAAATTTTTGTTTTACAATAAGTTTATTTCATGCCTCTACATGTTTCGAGCACATGTACTCATCATCAGGAGGTCAAAATTGCATTAAACAGCCTCTGGTATCATCGCACCTATAGGTGGCCGTCTCGTGCACCTATAGGTGTGATGACACCAGAGACTGTTGAATGCAATTTTGACCTCCTGATGATGAACACATGTGCTCAAAACATGTAGAGGCATGAAATAAACTTATTGTAAAACAAAAATTTTGTGCATCAAGTTGGTTAATTACTGAGATAAATTATTTAAATTAATTTCACACATTCTGTAACGCAAGTCGCAAATTTGTACTGAAGAGAAAATTGACAGCAATAACGACTGAACCAGTCAAACAGTCAAAAAGTCAACCAGTCAATAAGAAATCTTTGGGCGACACAACATTTAGTATTGACAAACGGAACACACACATTCCGTAACTTGCGTGTGAGGCAAAGGGAAAACGGAAACGTCCAGCGCTGAACAAACAGCAAATCGAGACACTTCCAATATGTTTATAACAAGAGCAGGCGGGGAGATTTCTAACGTGTATTGAACAAAGTGCAGAGATATTTTTAAACTGTACTGAAAAAATATTCCGTGTAAATCAAACAGCAGGCTGAGACACATTCTACCTGCATTAAACAAATAGTCCGTGATAATCAAATAGCAGGCCAAGACAAATATTGCCCTACTAAGCAAATAATCCGTGATAATCAAATTACAGGCCAAGACACATATTGCCCTACTAAGCAAATAATCCGTGACAATCAAATAGTAGGCCAAGGCACATATTGCCCTATTAAGAAAATAATCCGTGATAATCAAATAGCAGGCCGAGACACATATTGCCCTATTAAGCAAATAATCCATGATAATCAAATAGCAGGCCAAGACACATATTGCCCTATTAAACAAATAATCCGTGATAATCAAATAGCAGGCCAAGACACATATTGCCCTATTAAGCAAATAATCCGTGATAATCAAACAGCAGGCGGACACACATATTAACCTGCATTAAAAACCCTTCCAACATTCCTATTAATCTGCCCTACATTACGCGGCTCACTAGGCTACTGGTTAAACGTAGCGTAGGTTCGGCTGTCAGCAACACTAAGGTGTCACATTCTTCTCCAAAGCCTTCAAATCGACGGGCACTTCTTTCCGGAAGGACAAAAGAGCCGGGGCGTAAATATGACCACACCTATATATAGTGCCCAAGATAAGAATACGTGGCAATACACCTCCACCCACAAATAAGCCTTTAACCGATGTGTTTAAACATCTACAGAGACCAACACCCTTACCTCTGATCCATATTAACAGAGACTTCCCCATCCTAAGGAGAGGCATTACAACAAATCGGACATTCGAAATTAACCCTGCACAATGGTACAGTAAATAAAATATAAAACTTCCCACTATAGATATCTCAGTAATTAACCAACTTGATGCCCAAACTTTTGTTTTACAATAGGCTTATTTCATGCCTCTACATGTTTCGAGCACATGTGCTCATCATCAGGGGGTCAAAATTGCTTATAGATACAACTAAGCAGCAATTTTACGATTTTATGACTAAATAGACTCAGCAAGTATAAATGTAAATAGACACAGCAACTTTCTAATAAGTTCAATAACAGGATAAACATAACCTCTACATGACATAACATGTTTACAGTAAGTAATACACAGTAATCACACCCGAAAAATTCAAACATAAGTTTTAGTACTATTTGCTCATATTTATAGAATTGTATCTTAGTAATTTTAGACCACTCACTTGTTTCAGTGTGATGATACCAGAGGATGTGTAATGCAATTTTGACCTCCTGATGATGAACACACGTGCTCGAAACATGTAGAGGCATGAAACAAACTTATTGTAAAACAAAAGTTGGTTAATTAATTGGTTAAACAAATATACTGAAATGTACGGTCAGCAAAACATAAAAAAATTCCCTCTATGGGTCATGAATATAAACATATTTTGAGTGATATAGTGGGGTACAGTGAGGGTATAGTTGGGGTATTGTGAGTGTGAGGCTATAGTGGGGGTGTTGTGAGGGTATAGGGGGGGGGGAATTGTGGGGGTATAGTGGAGGTATAGTGAGTGTATAGTGGGGGTATAGAGAGGGTATAGTTGGGGTATAGTGACGGTATAGTGGAGATACAGTGAGGGTATAGTGGGAGTATTGTGAGGGTATAGTGGAGGTATAGTGAATGTATAGTGGAGGTATAGTGAGGTTATAGTGGAGGTATAGTGCGGGTATAGTGGGGTACAGTGAGGGTATTGTGGGGCTATAGTGGGGTGTAGTGAGGGTATAGTGGGGGTATAGTGAGGGTATAGTCTGGGTATAGTGAGGTTATAGTGGGGTATAGTGGGATATAGTGGGGTATACTGGGGTTATAATGGGGGTATAGTGGGGGTATAGTGGGGGTATAATGAGGTTTTAGTGGGGGTATAGTGAGGGTGTAGTGAGGCTATAGTGGGGGTATAGTGGGGGTATAATGAGGGTATAGTGGAGGTACAGTGAGGGTATAGTGGGTGTATATTGGGGGTATAGTGAGGTTATAGTGCGGGTATAGTGAGGGTATAGGAAGGGTATAGTGAGGGTATAGTGGGGCTATATTGGGGTATATTGAGGGTATGGTGGGGGTATAGTGAACTGCGCCCGCCAGGCTCAGGTCAAGGCCGTCTCTATCAGGAAAAATCGTTTCTGGAAGTTTCTGTCCCTGTCACCTTTCTCCCAAGTTTTTCGTCCGACGAATGGCTGTCGGGGTGGGTGAAAGGTTTGGGGGCGTTCATTTTGAGAGTTTTCCTGTTGGGTTATCGACGCCCGGACTCTCAGACTCGTACTTTGTTTTTCTTGGAGACAACATCTCGGACAGGTTGGCCAACAGAGGAAATCCCGCTTTGCCATGTTCCTTCGCTGTCTCTGGGCGGACGTTCGAGTATGGCAGTAAGTTAGAATTGAACTTTGGTTGCTGCATTTTAAATTCACGTTTCAATCACTTCAATTATCACACCAACTAATGCACTTACATAAAATTTCACATTCAAACATTTAAAATCGCTCCAACATATTTCGATCCTAAGAAAATCCTCAGGGAGCTACGTTGTTCCTTGCTAAAGTCATTTTAAAAGCACTCATTAATTAATTCCTTATATTAACAGGGTCCTGTGGCAGCATGTCGTGTTGTGTAAGGGTACGTTGTTGAGAATGCGCCTGACTGTAGGTGTGCGTAGTGTGTTATGTTGCGATATTTTGTTGAGCATACTCGGCGTCTGCCCAGTGGGCGTTAAGCGGCATGGGAAAAGTAGAGTGGAGTTTCTTTGTTTTAGTCTCCTGTAAATTTAGTTAACGGAGGAATGGAGGAGATTGCATAACGAGGAGCTAAATGATCTGTACTCCTCACCCAATAGTGTGCGGGTGATAAAATGGAGAAGAATGAGATGGGCTGGGCATGTGGCGCGGATGGGTGAGGAGAAGGGGGTGTATAGGATCTTGGTGGGGTAACCGGAGGGAAGGAGACCACTGGGGAGACCTAGGCGTAGATGGGTGTATAATATTATGATGGATCTCCAGGAGGTGGGATGTGGGTATATGGACTGGATTGGGCTGGCCCAGGATAGAGACAGGTGGCGGACGCTTGTGAGTGCAGTAATGAACTTTCGTGCTCCGTGAAATGCTGGGAATTTCTTGACTAGCTGCAAATCGGTTAGCTTCTTAAGAAGGACTCTGCACCATGGAGTGAGTAAGTACGTAAGTAAGTAAATTTAGTTTGCACTTTCTCTTTGGCTAATTATGTATGGGTCTGACTTATCATTTGTGAAAGGCTTGTCTTTTGGTTTCCTATGTATATTGTACGTAAAGCCCAAGTCTAGGCAAAGGAGACACACAGTGAACTTAATAGACGATAGTCTGAGTAAGATAATATTATTATGGTAAGCCGTAGATCGGCTTGTTTAGGCGTGAAGCCTGTGAATTCACGGAGTGGTGTATGGTTATGTTACGAGAGAAAAGGAGACGGTTCAGTGCGATTTTGATCGACTTGTAATTACTTGCAAAACTGGGTTCTGTACATGTTACTCTGGTCCTCGTTGCGATGTTCTATGTATAAACTCTAAGAATATATTTAAGTAGGTTATTCGGAAAGTAAATACCATCTGCGCATATCTCTCGCGCATCCTCGAGACTGTCACTTTGCGCATGTGCAGTGACTTCCTCTATCAATTGAAAAGCCACAGACGCCATTTTGTGAAATTTGTCTTATGTTTATGTTTGTTCCTCTGTGATAAACATGTTTAAGACCATTGAGGGGGCCGCCGACTGCGAAATATGGGGTGTAATTCGCTTTTTGAACGCTAGGAATGTGCTACCAACTGAGATTCATCACCATATCTGTCAAATTTATGGTGACAATGCGATGAGTGATGGCATGGTTAGGAAATGGGTTCGGATGTTCAATGAAGGACGAGAGAACGTGCACGATTAGGCGCGAAGTGGGCGTCCATCTTTGGTGATTGGTGATTTGGTGCGTAAAGTCAACGAAAGAGTGCGTGGCGACAGACGTTACAAAATTTCTGGTCTGTCCCTGCACTTTCCTCAGATTTCAAGGACTCTACTCTATGGCATTGTCAGTAGTCATTTGGGTTATCGCCGGCGCGTTCTATGAGGAGGGTATACAAAAACTTGTGCCCCGCTACGATAAGTGCTTCAATAATGGCGGCGAATATGTGCAAAAATAGTTTGAAGAATGTAGAATCTGAAAACAATAAAATTTTATACGAAACCTTACTCAATTATTTTACAACGAAACGGTACTTCCTTTCTGAATAAGCCTTGAAAAACTATTTGGTTACCACAGCATTATATTTAACGTCGGTAGAGTGGCAACTTTGTTTATATAATTCCCACAAGAGTCCGGGGTTACGGGGTCCGCCTCCCAAACAGCTGAAGGAGATTCTCACAGTTCGAGCTCCCGTTTCTTTCATCAAGAGCTACACTCCGTTTGCAGGTTGTGACCGCGAGGGCTCAATAGCTCCACTCGTCTTAGCCTCGGGACTAAATTAATGTAAGTGGTCAACATAACCCTCGGCCGTTTTGTCCAATGCAAACAACTTCCGGAACCCACCAAATAGGAGGCTAGGTGTCACTCAAAGCCTATCTGAGCCCTTCGAGAAAATTAGCTCTTCTCTGCCGCAAAGCGAACAATGATTCCCCGGTACCCCAGCCCCTTGCCTAGCACAAACATAATGGAATATCATTAGTAAAAGGTCTCATTACAAGTATAATCAGCACATAAGTTGAATATCAAGGAACAAATAAAGGCCGATTCACACATAGCATGCCGTGCCCATGCCGTGCCGTTAAGGGTTTAGAATGTGTCTTACCCACTTTATTTACACAGTGCAGTGGTGTCTGGCCCACACTTGCCATGCCCATACACATGCCGTGCTCAAACCATGCCGTTCTTCCCAAGGCCACGGCACAGCACGTCCATCGAGAGACGGCCTGTGGGCTACCTGCTCGCGTTCGGCTTCTTCCGGCACCCACGCGGAGTTCCACGAAGGTTGTTATCAGAAGCATAACAATCTCAGATGTAGGTGGCCAGTGTGAAACCAAACAACGTTTGTCGTGGACGAGGAAAATAGTGGTAGCAGCACACTACACAAAAGACGATCTGCTAAACTATTGCACCAGCAGTTCGTGTATTTCCGGCTACCACACGGACTTTCACGAAAGAAATGTCACTATCACAGCACGGCAGGGGCGTGGCTTGGCATGTGTGATTTAACGGCACGGCATGGACACATTATGGGCACTACATAGGCACGGCATGGGCACGGCATGGCCACGACATGGGTACGGCATGGGCACGGCATGCTATGTGTGAATCTGTCTTAAACGAAACAGTACACAACATGTACGTATTTTGAACCAGCAGCTACATGTTCCGGGCTCACAAACAAGCCAACATCAAACTGTACAAAAAGACAAAAATTTAATTGTCAGCGTAAGCAACAACCAACAGATTTTTCCGGACACTCCGTGGGGATAAATCACAATATTTTATATTAATTCAGCTTCATAATTTTTCAAATAGTGTAAATTTGTGGAAATCCATAAATGAGAATTCCGTCACTACATCCGGAAGGTCCTGCGACCGGCCACCTCGACACAGGTTTTTCTTGGTTTCCTTGTGTCTATAAGCAAATGATGAGATAGTTCCCAAGATTCCAAGTTGCCACTACATGCTTCTCATGTAGCCCTGCTGACTTAAATTTATTAGTAACTAATTTCATATTTTGTATACATGTAAAATAACCACTGCCACCGGGTGACAACCCAATTACATTAAGTAAATATTATTATTAAATAATAATAATAATAATAATAATAACAGCTTCGGTGGTCTAGGGGTAGCGTGCTGGCCTTTAGTACCCAAGTTTGCGGTTTCAAACCCGGCCGAAGCCGTTGGATTTTTAGGGCGAAAAAATCCTCAACACGCCTTTCTTCGGAGGGGAAGTAAAGCCGTCGGTCCCATGTCGTAGATTTGCGGCATGTCAAAGATCCCTAAATTTGCGTGGAAGTCGGAATTTAGGCAAAATTACTATCGGACATCTTTCTCGCCCACAGTACCATCTTTCGCTGCTAGGTTCTCTCGCGTCGTTGCGGATGGAGGCACCTGGCGGCTAAAGTGGGAACGTCTAAAGGCGGGTAAAAGCAATGTCAAACTACCCCCAAGAACTGCCCAGGATGCAGTGTGCCAGAGCCATACCCGTCACATAACTGGGCTCTGGTTCCTGCCAAGCCCAGTTTTCAAGGCTGAATACTAATGAATGAATTATTATTACATATACGCACTTACCAAACAAATTACATACAATCAATATTACAAATTACGAAGCCTCACTCAAATAAAACGTATTCCTAGACTGTGAGGAAAGTCATCCCGGTTGTGTTAATCAAATTAGAGTGTATCAATTATGTATAATATACAGCCGGAACAAAACTATGTTTCTTGCTATGTTTGTTGTATTTGAGGCATTTTATTTTAGGGCCAATTCATGTTGTATTTGAGACCTTTTTCCAGTAGGGCCAATTCATAGTTGTGTTCCGACTGTATACTATAAATATTTGATACTCTATTTCTAGGCAGTACATATTCAAGTACGTCAAAGCTAATCTCTAGAATTTAAAATCGGCTTTGGTAGTTGACTGAGACTGCAGTAGCACAGTCGTTAAGGTGCTGTGCTACAAATCGGAAGGTCGCTGGTTCAATTCCAGATGGTTTCATTGGAATTTTTCATTGACATAATCCTTTCGATCGCACTACGGCCCTGGGGTCGACTCAGCCTCCAACAGAAATGAGTACCGGAAGTATTTCCTGGTGGAAAAGGCGGCCGGTGCATAAGGCTGACAAACTTACCACCATCCTGTGCCGTTGTCATTAAATCTGGGAACCTTAACTTCCTCTAACCCTGTGGGCCACTCCAGGCCTGTAACGAGTCTGCTTTACCTTTTTGGTAATTGACTAGTTTCTGTCATTTTAATAAATCTGGTTTTAGCACTTTAATCCTTGTGACGCACAGCTAAAATATCATAATCATCATCATCCGTCACCAGTTTGGCCTTGATAGACCTGTTTCGACCTCATCTAATAGTCTCTTCAGAGGTCGTCTTCTTCGTCAATTTGGTCTATAATTCAGCATCATGTTTGGCATCCTCTTCTTATCCATTCTTTTTACTTGTCATAGCCAATTTGCTTTGTACGAGGCGCGGGCCAATATGAATTATAATTTGTTCGTAGTTCAAAAATGCAGCGCGGTCCATTGAAATGCAGTGGCCTCACCCACGGTCACCCACGGTCTCCCAAACCCTCAAAAGCGAAAACCACCCTCTCTGTTGGGAAGGTTATGGCCACCATCTTCTGGGACTCTAATGGTGCACTGTACATGGATTTCCTCAAAGAGCGTCGCACAACAAACGCTGAATATTTACTCGGAACTTCTCGAAGGCGCAGTAAAGGCAGCAATCAGGAACAGGAACAAAGGGCGCAAATATCAGTGTCATTTCTCTAGGATAACGCCCGTCCACAAGTGGCTGCATGCACCACGGACACTGTACAGAAACTGAAATGGAACGTTGTACTACATCCTCCATATAGACCGGAACTTGCTCCCTCAGACTATCAACTTTTCGTCCCCCTAAAGGGGCATCTGGGCAGAAAATGTTTTCACAATAATTGTTGGATCCCAAGCCCTAGCCGAGCGGTGAGTAGGAGTTGTGGGATACGCTGATGGCCGAACGTCCAAGATCGTAAGATACTAAGTAGCTTCATTGTTGTCTCGGGGTGCAGTCTCGCGCCCCAGATTTCCAGTCGGTGAATGTTACAGCTGAGCG
>Ga0123355_10014608_pt1 | contig 12292 bp, 8 predicted proteins | sample TergutEmb28metaG_3_FD_89872 | JGI IMG/M metagenome (GOLD analysis project Ga0123355, IMG submission 89872) | Embiratermes neotenicus P1 segment gut microbial communities from Petit-Saut dam, French Guiana - Emb289 P1 | ecosystem: Host-associated > Arthropoda: Insects > Digestive system > Gut ...
AGCTGAAGCTTCGGATGAAGGGTCAAAGATTTGACACCACTGAAGAGATTCAAGAGGAATCGCAGTGGGTACTTGACACAATTCCAAAAAGGGACTTCCAGGGATGCTTCCAAGCATGGCAGACATGCTGGGACCACTGTATTTGTGCAAAAGGGGAATACTTTGAAGGTGATGGAGGAATTTAACATCCAACGTAAGCACACTTCTTTTTACAAGTACAGTCCTGGAACTTTTGGATACACCCTTGTATGATAGCAGAAAACATAATGTTCCAGTCTGACTTCATAATCACACATTACTACAGTGTATTAAATTGTAAACTGTATTAACTCACTTCCTGATAAAAATAACTGGTTCCACTGCAGTACAGGCCAACCATTGCCAGAAAATTTTCTATAGGAATGAGAGAAGGCACCTTACATGTGGCAGTGGTGAGTGCAGCCAGCGGCTGTAGAAGGTTTTTTCACATGTGTGAGGGGTGGATGAGTGCCGGCGTGACAGTACAGAGGTCGCGCTGATCACTAAACACATTTCACAATGCACATGAACATAATGAAAGGGTGGACCTGGTGTGACACATACACCCCAAACATGTGGCCTGTCAGGTACAGTACATGATGCATCTTTCAGTTGTAAGCACTGATGTGAAATTTGACATGCTCTCATACAGCGTCTATCTTATTGGTGTGAGGCAAAGTGTATGCCCCTGATAGACATGAGGAGTTTCAGTGGCATTAGTGGACATAGAGACCGCTGAAAAAGAGCACATACCGAATGTTGCACGTGGAGTATTTGTCAAGAAGAAGCATGACACACATGACTACAAAGGACGGGAGGGGTGAAAGGAGAGTGCTGTAACATGTTCCATATCTGTGCGTTAAAGGAATAATGAAACTGTTGAAGTACACAATAAAATGCACCACACTAAAGTATGCTTTATCATGTATTTCTAATATTACTAATACCTACATGCAACCTGACGATGGTCACAATAGTGAATGAAACACAGTTATTAATAATGTACGATAAAGTACATCTGACTTGTGTGCATTTGTTCACATAAACTGAAATATATCTTTAATGCATGGATACAGAACATACAAAGTTTATTAATACGCAACAGGCAAAATTAGTTCACTTTGTATCCTGATGATGGTCGCAACAGCGACCAAAACCCATAGGTTTTAATAATATATGACAAAGCATATTTTACTGTTGTCCACTAGTTGGTGTACTACATACATTTCAAACATCACCTTACTTTGAAGGTAAGCACAGACAATGACAACTAGTCGAAGTGATAAACGATATCCATCTTCATTGGTTGGTTCAATTGTGAAGGGAAACACTTATGGCAACAGATGGTTTACATGATAACCACAGTCCGTCTCGACTGGCTGGTTCACCTTAATTCGAAGTTGGTTGGCACAGGCACACCCGATGATGGCCCACAACTGTCATCTGCTCCGTCATCGCACACTGGATTCACTGTGGTAGGCTACAGTACAGTAGTGCCATGTAGCTTCACTTCATAATAGGAATAATAGCCCTTGTGACTGTGGACATCACGAGCAAGAATGCTACATGTTTGCAGCACTCAGCAGCACGTCTTCTTGCATGGTGAATCGCGGGTGGCCTAAGCAGCGGCGCGCGTTCCGAGACAAACATATGGGGCAGCAAGACACGTAAGACACGTTGCTAAGGCATGTACAGCAGCGTTGCCAGTACCACTAATATTGAAACACAAAATTTTCCCTGAGTTGTAATGTGCACTGGCATCACACCCAACAATAAGCTGCATTTCATTCCTACTGCAGTATTCAATAACTTCCCTTAACCCCTTTGAGGGGGGAGGGGGGGTGGTTGATCTGGATCATAGAGAAGGTATGCTGCAGTTACAATCAGTTCACTCTTGTTCATCCTCACAATCGCCACATTCCCACAGCAGAGCTCCAAAGGGGAGAAAGGTGTGGACTGTGTTCCTTACAAAATGCAGGATCCCGAAACAATAGCGGGTCAAGCAGACAAAGATGTCTCCTTATATTGCATAATCCCCTTATTCAGTCCTCATAAACCCAAGGTTCCTAAATAAGTGCTACATCTGTCTCCCCTATAGCATTTTTTTGGCAAAGGAGTGCCGCCACAGCCTTGATGTGGGGCAGACTAATTCGAATAGATTTACATTTTTGGGATATCTTGTGCCTGTTTGTCCTTGACCTTGTTAAATTCTCAGCGTCCCTAGGTTTGCTGGGAGTACCAGGTCCCTGGGGTGGTTCACCATGGCTGGCCCCCTGCTGAGAAAAGCTAGGCAGGTACTCTGTACTACAGCCCCTGCTTTTGATAGGTTTTCATTTCATTTTCTACTTAACCATCCCATGAGTAATGAGGAAATAACAGTCACCATTCGCTGAGCCCCTGATGGGTGAAAGACATAAATACAATGGGTGCTATCACCACCCCAATGCAATGCAGCCCTCGGCACAATGATTCACACCTTCACTTCCGTGGAACATTGCCCCTGATAGCTGCCTGTACACATTATCCCTCCATGACGGGAACACTGGAGGTTGGATTTTCGAGAGGCAATAGTATATAGCCTTAATGTACGTGGTTATCAAAATGTTACTAATTTAGCATTACCTTGATTTTATCTTGTTTTATACATATATTAATTTGCCTCTTTAGTTACTATACAACCTGATGATGGCTTGCTTACATATACAGCCAAAACATGCAGCTTAGTTTCTTAAATGAAGTATGTAGTAGCTGTGTTTGATGTACACCATTAACATTCATGTATAAAGCACAATTTATGGTATGAATAAAACAAAATAAAACTTTGTATCACAATCAACTGTTTTTGAACACACCTACTAAATTATCATTTTTCTTAAATGATTTGTCCATATACCCCCACAATTAATTCCTAGGTGTGCTACGAGGGGCTACCCAAAATTTCCGAGAATTTGCTTGTAATAACATGAATACTTACTTTAAGTCCTAATTTCTACCATCACCTTCAAAGCACGTAGTCACCTTGGACTTGTATACAATGATCCCAGCGATTTGGCCATTTTTGGAAGCACTCACTGAAGTCTGCCGGCATTAACGTGTTTAGTACCTGTTGCGATTCTGCTTGGATCTCTTCAATAGATATGAAAGCTGCCCTTTCAACCAGAGTTTCATTTTAGGGAACAAGCAGAAATCGCAGGGGGCCAGGTCAGGTGAGCGGGCTGGGTGGGGAACAGTGGTCATGTTATTTTTTGTCAAGAATTCCCTCAGTTGCATTGGGATGCAACCACCAGTCTCTGTTCTTCCTCATCTCAGGCCATTTGTGCCTCACATTTACCCTCAGTCATCTCAAAACCTCACAGTAAAAATTCCCATTGACAGTCTGACCAGGTGGAACAAACTCCTTATGCACAATTCCTCCAATGTCGAAAAAAATGATAGCATTGACTTGATGTTGCTGCAAACTTGGCGCACTTTTTTCAGTCATGGAGAGGACAGAGTCTTCTATTGCGAAGACTGCTGCTTTGTTTCCGGGTCATACCTGTACAGCCATGATTCATCACCAGTTATGACCCTGAACAGGAAGTTGGGATCATGTCTAACTGCTTTTTGCAGCTCGGTGCACACCTGAACCCAATGGTCTCACTGGTCATTGTTCAAGAGATGATGAACAAACTTTGCTGCAATTCGTCTCATGTTCAGTTCATCCGCTAGAATGTATTGACATGACCTGTATGACAGTCCAACACCATTACAGACATCATGTATAGTCTGTCTTCTGTCTTCTAGGATAACTTCACGCACTTTCGCAATCATTTCTGGAGCTGTGCATGTGGAAGGTTGACCAGAATGTTTACGATCTTCCACAGATTCCCGGCCATCTTTGAAATGCTTAAACCACTCTAATGTTCTTGCTTGGCTTAAAGCTCGCTCACCAAAGGCCACCTTTAGCATTCGGTGGGTTTCAGCTCCAGTTTTGTTGAGTTTGAAGCAAAAATTAATGCAAATTCTTTGCTCCTTAACGTCCGCCATTTTTACATAAGTGGACACATATGAAAACAGTGTAAAGAAAATAACCAAAACTTGGCAACATGTGCACTTATAAAGACGCAAGTTGGCTGATTAACGGTTGAAAGATACAGCAAGATGCACCTAGTGGAGCAAGTTTGTAGCACTAATGGTTTGTGCGGTATATTAAAATTCTCGGAAATTTTGGGTAGCACCTCATTCAGGAGGATTAAATCTCAGCCCCTAAAAAAAATGACACCTGCCTTCCACCAAAGCTGTTTGTTCTCTGTCAAATGTGTAACTAGACTTTTTCAATCAAGGCCAAAAATGTAAAACCTGGAACATGTTCACATGATATAATACTAAGACACTGCAGACATAATACCAGGATACTGGAGAAATTATGGGTTAATTCACCCTATAATTCCAAATGATGTAAGCAGCTTACCTCTGGTAGTATGTTGATAAGCTCTGCAAATTTTGGACGCTTATTAGGATCATGTTGCCAACATTTTAGCATGACACTAAAATAATCTTTCGGACAGCATTCTGGTTGTTCTAACCTCTGAAATGTACAATAAATCAAACACAGTGAAATGTTTTGTTACTAACTATACTTCTTGCTGTATAAAATCAAGACTAGAGTTTCTGTTTATGGAGTTCTTCAACACCCACACTGATCAATTGTATACTATAAACATCATCACTTAAAAGTATCATTACACTCTAATCAATCACTGCTTCAAATTTAAATGTAGTTTCTAGAGACCAAAACAGGTACTTGGCCAAGGCAGCTAATCACTAATATTCAAGAACATATGGGACTTTATGTCCTTCCAGACCTACACTTTAACACAGTGAAAACTTTAACTTTATATACATTACTGGAACAGTCAGCATCTCTGTACCCAAACCCAAGTAGTAATTAAAGGTAAAGAGGGTTCAATTTGAAGAGCTAATAGTTACTGAGCTACTCACAAAATTACCCTTATGTAATTGTAAGCCCATCAGTGTACCACTTTATTCAGGTTCACACCTTCATGACCTGTGCTTCTAAGATCCATTTTCATACAGCAGAAATCACTTAGTACATTTTTTAAAAAATTAAAAAAATTAGACTTATTTAGTGTAGAATAAAAATTCCATTTCTGTGTCTGACAACTTATTACATACAAATTTTAAGAATTTAATTTCAAGTATTTAATTTTGTAACTGTTTATTATGGATTTGAATGTACTTAAATTATTAAATAAACAGTGAGACACCACATTTGTTTTGTCGTAGAGTTCTGATAAATGAGCTGAGAAAGTAGTAAGTGTATGGCATATTGTAATTACAAAGCATAAATTTTATTTAATTTCTTATTTAATTGTGAAATGTTGTTATAAAAAAGTAAGTACACAATTTCTTACAAAAATATTTTTTTTTTAATTTATAAGAGGAGGCGTAATAAGCACATATATTCTGTGGTGTTTCCGAGTCCAAGCTGAGACAAATGTATATGTCAAGTTAATCACTGCAATTTGCAGCAGCTGTATCCAAGTGGAAGTCTGAATACAGTCTCACCTATATCTGACCATCCAACTGACAGTGTATGCTGAATGTTGCTTACAAACTGAATACACAGAAAGTCAGAGAAGTTGTTTAAGATTTTGATACTGAAAACATATTATATGAGTGACAAGTTCATTTTGTCATGAACGTTTTGTTATTCTTTGCTGGGAAATTTTCTTACATAGGACACATATTAAAAGGGCAATATGTATGTTAATCATATCGGAAAACTTTGGTGGTTTGTGTATTAATGTGTTCTCTATAATTAGGTCTCTTATGTGGTCTCTTCCCCACGGGTACTGCAACCCAAATTTGTTATGAATTTCTCATTTCAACCATTCACGCTCTTATAACAATGAATGAGAGCATAATAATTTACAAGAGGGGGACTATATTGGTGGTCATAGCAAAGTAACATATTAGTTCTACCATCACAATCATTTTATCTTTGGTCTTTACTGGGAAAACAGAAAGAAGGTATAAGAGTACAATGTATAAGAAGAAGGATTTCCAAAGTTACAGTTTGTTATTTTCCCATTTCCATCTTCAATCAGTGTTATCTTATCAAACAACGAACCGTATCTCAAAAAACACAAGTAGCATAATAACTACATCGTACCATATAACAATACCATATATCATATATGACTCACATAAAACTATATTTTTACAAATTGCAACAAAGCAGTGACATATATTCATGATTTCTACAAATCTGCCCAGAATATACAAATTTCTACAACCCCATCAATAATGTCTAAATTGTATTTTACAAGTCTCTTTTATTTTATATTTTATATCTTAATACATTGTATTAACTTTTGAATGTCAATGAGATCATATCACTAAAGCATTGTTAATTATATATTTAATTCCTTTAAATCAAAGCCTGATGATGGCTTCCAATAAGCTGAAACATGTAGCTTATGTTCTCTTAAATTTGTGTTAGACTTATACTTCTACTAATAATTCCTGGAACTCAATTTGAAGACCCAGAGAATTTCAATAGTACTAAAACAATAATTATGAAATTACCTGGAAGTTAGGTTCATCAATAGCTTCTAAAATCTGATGTCCAGTAAGGGCAGCCCATGGCTGGAATCCGTAACTAAACATCTCCCACAGTGTCACCCCATATGCCCAGATGTCTGATGCTGACGTAAAGCGCAGGTAACTTATACACTCAGGTGCACACCTATATAATCATCCCACAAAAACACCAATTGAAAATGCTATACTAAAAGTACAGTAAATACACAACACAAGTCTCATGAGAACTTCATTAATGCAACAAATATCATCAACACTATCAATTCCTCAAGTTACTGGTATAAAGAAACCTTGAATGACTTCTCCAGTAAATGATATACCTAAACAGCCACAACATTTAGTAATGACTTTACATGCAACTTTGCTTCCTAAACTGCTCACAATAGGCAGGTAGTAGAAGTACCATTAACCCAAAATCTAGGCATTTCTCATCTAGGAAAAGAAAAGAATACCTGCTCATACGAATGAATCTGCATACTGAGTGCATAATGACACAATATACTCAATGTTTCTTTCCGAGGCTCAACCGTAAAACATTAACTACTTCCTCAAAATGTTACACATTTTCAACAGGTGATAACGTTTCAGGTAGTACACACAGCACAATCTGACAGCTTCAAGATCAAGTCCACAAACCCCCCCAAATTTTAGCTAATAGAATTGACAATCAATAATAAACTCCTGTCAGATACAACTGCATTGTATATAATAATGTATGTCACATGTTTCAGGCACATTTTGACAATCTTCAGGCATTAATATACATTATCTAAATTCAAGGTGAACAAGCACTAAAATTATTTTGTGATTTGTGAGATCTCATAAATTTTACAGATCTCATTATAATTTAAATCCCTGGTATGTTAATAAGTTAAATGAATTTGTGCAGTGTGTGTTCTGATACCACTGCATCCCAGAGAAATGGCAGATACTGAAGACCACAAAATTTGTATCCATGGTACTCAGCAGATGGTAGGAAAGCGAATCAAACAGATAATGTCTTAATTAGTAATAGATGCAATAACAGACATCAGAGCACTAAGGGGACCAGACTTTGGAACAGATCACAACGTTAAACTTTAAAGTGAAATTAAGGGTAAAAACTGAAAAGAAATACAATGACAAAAGAAAAACTGTGAATGTTTTTCAAAATTGAAAGTCGAAACAAGAATTTAAAAAAAGGTTTGAAATATTGGAAAATATTGATAATTACATAAATAAAAATGGGGAAAAAATTAAAACAATAATCAAGGAAACAAAACAACAGCTAATAGAAAAGGATGAAAGCACAGAAACATTAAAAAATAGATGGTATGATGAGGAAAGCAAAAATGCAATAGAAGAAATGAAGAAAGCAAGAGAAAAGTGGTTAATAAAAGGCAGAAAGGAGAATGAAGAGAAGGAGTAACACCATAAAAGAAAAGAAGCATATAAAATAATTAGAAGCCAAAAAATTTATACATTAAAAATATACAGAAACAATAGAAGAATATCAAAAGTATAATAACACTGTTGCATAGTTATGCCCTTATGCATTGCATGACTGTTTTGTCATAAACATTTTATTGATGTATATTGCCATATGTTTATTGCAGCTCTAGAGTTTATGTTACGCAGGTCAAGGGAAATAGTTGTAAGAACTCTGTACGCACACGCCTGCCGCGAAATCAGAGCAGCCTGTGTTACATGGATAAGCACTTAAGGTGACCAGCAATTGCTGGACCCATCAGTTGATAGTGAATCCTTTGTACTCTACTTGAAACCTTGGGCTGCATTACGCAGACTCTCGATCAAGCAGTCTCTGAGGCAAGACGTCCAAACATCAACTGGCGAGTCCGGCGGCAGCAGTGGTGCCTAATTACTCTCCTCTTTCTTGCGTGTAACTGCTAATTATTAATAAAGGCTATCAATGGAAGTCTATGAAAGTTACACAGCATAGCCATCACACTCCCTCACTCCTTCTAAGCAATGAAGTCGGATCCACGCCCTGGCCAGACAACATCTGAGATACGTATGATCAGAGTCGTTTCTTCAGTGGATACAACAGAAACTTCTTTCTGGTGTCAGAAGTGGGGTAGAAGGAGGCTGTAATTTGAAGCTAGCTGTAACTGAGGGAAGACAGTATGGCGCAGAGACAAGAAAAAAGGACACTGCAGCTGTGGAGTGACTCCGTACCAGGGATCATTTTGAGAGGCCGTCCAGGACAGGTGCAGCACGATCGCGATTAGAAGATGGAGCAGTGAAGTCAACACGACATCTGTACTCACAAGGAAGGGATGCTACCACACGGAAGGATTGAAAGGGAAGTGCTGAAAACAGGATTCTTGAGGTGCCTTGCAGAAAAGACTGACAGACAAGCCACGTTTACTGCATGGTGAGTCTTTACTCAATTAAACATGTATGTTGAGCCCACACCAGCTCCAATTCCCTGAACACAGAGGCTCATAGACCACCCACAATGAATGGTGATTTTGTAAGTGTGGGAGAGGCATTTAAGTTAGTTCCTTATTTCAATGGTAATAAACAAGAAGTATTGACATTCAGAGGGAATGTGGACACAGCATTTGCTGTCATAAATCTGGTTCAGGAGGATGTGTTGTATAAATCTGTACTGACGCGGATAAGTGGGGAACCCTGGACCGCAATAATTCACAGAAACTTAGTTATTTTGGGCAGAATTAAAAGAGTTTCTGAAGAACTCATACACTGAGAAAAGGACGTTAGATTTTCATGCGAGTCAGTTATTTAAAGCTAGGCAAGGGAAAGATGAAAAAATCGCGGCGTTGATTCAGAGAATCCAGACATTGGGATCGCAGTTTCGTGAGTCTGCTCTACTCAGTTGCAGTGATGGGGCCCGAGAAGTTATATTAGATTTGTCAGATAAGTTGTGGAATATCTGCTTTGTGCAAGGCTTGGCATCAGACTGCATCCAAGTAATAGTTCAGAGTAGGAATTATTGTAATTTTGATGAGATCACAGAGACAGCTTTAGTGGAAGAGAGCGTGATTACATCAAAACAAGACCGGTATAGGGCAGAAGGAGGCACCTTACTAGGTGTGGGTCCTGTGGGAAAATGGGCCACTTGAGCAACAAACGCTTTGCTAGGGAGAAAAGAGAGGCACAGTTGAATTCAGTAGTGATTAATGCACCAGCAAATAGTGGTGGTATTACTTGCTTTCGGTGCGGGGAGAAAAGCCACCTAGCAAAGACACTGTCGAAAACTGCCAGGAAAGGGAGAGAATTTTGGAAGCAGAAAGTCTTCGGGAAATGACATAAGATGATCAGAGAGCACCCGCCCAACCATCTCCTCTACTCAGTAGGCTGCGGAAGTCTTGAGAATTGTGACTATATTATGTTAGACTTAGATGTGGGAAACAGACAGAAATTGCATCTCCTAGTAGACAGTGGAGCCGGTATCAGTTTGCTTAAGAGCAGAAGGTTGCTGGGGACAGCGGAGCTCAAACCTAGAGACAGGGTACAAGTGAAGAGTGTAGAAGGCTCCATAATTGAAACACACAAGAGCATAGAGACTAAAATTTTGGAGGGATCTTTACAAATTCCCTTCTGTTTCCAACTAGTGAGTAAGCAGGTTGACTTACTGGGAGACGGAATTTTGGGGCGAGACTTTCTTAAGCAAATGCAAGCCCAAATATGTTACCAGAGTAAGACCCTAACCTTTACGTATGCGGGTGTTACCATCACCAATCACTAAGTAATAATTCCTCTCGGAACAAATTAACAAATTCAGAAGAACAAGCAGACCGGATAAGAATATCCCCTCGGTCCGAGGCTATAGTGAGGTCACTGGCAGAGACTGGGTCTACAACTGCAGAAGGATTGGTAGAACGGAAGGAACTATTGCCATGGGTATACCTAACTGGATCCATAGTGAAGGTAGTAAACAGGTGTGTTATTAGCAGTGTATTAAATACCACTGAGAAAGAAGTTAATATGCTGGAGCCCTTTGCTATGGTAACAGAGGTGGACACAGGGGACCCATTGGTATTGGGTTGAAAAGAGACCCGCAGAGTGGGATAAGAGTAGATATGAGAGAGTCTTAAATAAGTTCAGAATGGGCCACCTAATTCTGAGGAAAAGACATCACATGGAGAGATTTTTTCCGACTATCAGGATGTGTTCTTTTTTCCAGGGGACCGTCCGAGTTGTACTAGTGCCATGAAACATACCATTCACCCCAAACCAGGGATCGTCCCGATAAATACAGATCCGTATCAACTACCAGACAGTTAAAGGAAATAAACTGATAGGCAGGTTACAAACTTATTGGAAGAGGGGATTAGAGTTCAAAGTAATTGCCCATAGAACAGTCCGATACTGGTGGTGCCCAAGCAGATTGGCACGGATGGAGAGAAAGAATGGCGTCTGGTAGTAGATTTCCGACGCCTGAATGAGAAAACAACTGGGGACGCATATCCTCTGCCTGACATAAAAGAAATACTTGATAAGGTCAGTCAGTCATAGTATTTTACGTGTCTGGATACGATGATGGGATATCATCACAAAGAGATGGAGGAAGGGAAAGGGCCAAAATGGCCTTTAGCACCAAGCAGGGGCATTGGGAGTACAGAAGATTTCCATTTCGGCTGAAAACAGCGCCGGCTAGTTTCCAGAACCTAATGAACTCTGTCTTGAGCGGGTTAATTGGAACATGTTGTTTTATATATTTAGATGATATTGTGACATATGCAAAATCCTTCGAAGACCACAATAATAAATTGCGTGAGATATTGGATAGGCTAAGGCCGTACCGACTGAAGTTGCAGCCAGAGAGATGCGAAATTCTCCGAAAAGAAGTAAATTACTTAGGACATCAAATAACGGAGGCTGGGGTAAAGACAGACCCCCAAAAGGTGGTAATAATTATGAGCTATCCAACACCCACCTCGGTGAAGGAGCTGAAAACATTTCGCAGGATGCTAAGTTATTATCGCAGGTTCATACCAAACTACAGTAGGATTTCTTTCCCCCCACACAAACTGTTGAAAAAGCATGTTAAATCTGAATGGAAGCCAGAGCAGGAGCACGTGTTCCAACACTTGAAAGCCAAATTAACTAGCCAGCCTATTCTCCAGTACCTGGATTTTTCTAAACAATTTATGCTTACCACAGATGCCAGTAACATAGGCCTGGGGGCAGTGTTGTCCCAAGGGCCACAGGGGAAACATATGCCAGTTCATTATGCTAGTAGGAGTTTCAATAAAGCAGCGATTAACTATACTGCCAGTTAGAAGGAACTGCTAGCAATAGTGGGGGCAACTAGGTACTTCCAAGGTTACCTGTATGGAAGACACTTTAAAATTGTAACTGACCACAAACCTTTAACTAGGGTAATGAACATTAAAGACCCGGGCTCGTGACTCCTCAGATGGAGGATCCAATTACAGGAGTTTGATTATGAGATAAACGACAGAAGGGGATCCCAAAACATGAGAACGCCGATGCCTTGAGTAGAAGAGGCAGCGTTACCACTGAAGCTAAGGGCAGTACAAAGTTGGATGAGGAGACCAAAAGGCAAATTTTGTACGAATTCCACGATTCACCAGTGGGAGGGCACAGACGCATGAACAAAATGTTCCAGGCAATTAAATCTCAGTACACATGGTTGAACATGAGGTGAGACATAGAAGAGTATGTGAAACAATGTAAA
>Ga0123355_10014609_pt1 | contig 12291 bp, 11 predicted proteins | sample TergutEmb28metaG_3_FD_89872 | JGI IMG/M metagenome (GOLD analysis project Ga0123355, IMG submission 89872) | Embiratermes neotenicus P1 segment gut microbial communities from Petit-Saut dam, French Guiana - Emb289 P1 | ecosystem: Host-associated > Arthropoda: Insects > Digestive system > Gut ...
CATCAAGACACACTACTTGATATGATTGGTATTTTTCCAAAATATGATACACAAAATTTCCACCAATAAATCCTGCGCCACCTGTGATTAAAATTTTCATTGTGCATCCTCCAAAACAAAATTACAGTCGCTATCGCGTAAAAATGGGGCGATTGCATCTTTTTCAGATAAAATTGGATTAGCGATTCCCCAATCAATGGCTAGTTCTGGGTCGTTGTAGCGAATGTTGCGGTCAGATGCGGCGTTGTAGGGGTTATCGGTTTTGTATAAGAAATCTACGTTTTCCGTTAAAGTAACAAACCCATGTCCAAAACCGCGAGGGATTAGTAATTGCAGTTTGTTTTCGGCAGAAAGTTCTACTGCAACCCATTTTTTATAGGTTGGAGAGTTTTTTCTAAGGTCTATCGCTACATCTAAAACCGCGCCTTGTGTGCAACGCACAAGCTTTGTTTGTGCATAAGGTGTTTGCTGAAAATGAATACCACGAAGTATGCCCTTTTGAGACGAAAAAGAATGGTTATCCTGCACAAAGTCATATTTCAGACCTGCACCAACCATCTTGGTATCAGACCAAGATTCCATAAACCAACCACGGCTATCGCCAAAAACAGAAGGCTCTATAATTAACACGCCTTGCAATTCCGTTTTGATAATGTTCATAAATCAACCCTCACTTGCAATGCGGTGTAAATACTGACCGTATTCGGTGTTTTTCATTTTCTCTGCCTGTGAACGCAAAATTTCTTTGCTGATATATCCGCGCTTGTATGCAATTTCTTCCAAGCAGGAAATATAAAGCCCTTGACGATGCTGTACAGTTTCCACAAAAACAGAAGCGTTTAGCTGGGCACTGTGCGTACCTGTATCCAGCCAAGCCATTCCACGCCCGAAAAGTTCAACCTTTAGTTTGCTTGCTTCCAAGTAAGCATTGTTCACGGCGGTTATTTCAATTTCGCCCCTTGCGGAAGGTTTTACATTCTTCGCAATTTCAACGACGTTATTGTCATAAAAATATAAACCTGGCACGGCATAACTAGATTTAGGATTCGCTGGCTTCTCTTCAATGGAAACTACATTACCCGACGAATCAAACTCCACTACGCCAAATTCCTCTGGATTACTAACGTGATACCCAAAAATTGTCGCACCGTCGGTTCTTTCTGCGGCGGCGTTTAAGATTCCTGTAAATCCATAACCGTAAAACACATTGTCACCTAGCACCAAGCACACACGGTCTTGACCAATAAAGGATTCACCCACGATAAACGCATCTGCAAGCCCGCGAGGGTGTTCTTGCACAACGTAGGAAAACTGCACACCAAACTGGCTGCCATCACCTAACAATGTCTTAAACTGCTCAATATCACGAGGCGTGGAGATAACAAGAATTTCCCGTATATCCGCCAACATTAATGTTGAGATAGGGTAATAAATCATAGGTTTATCATAAATTGGTAGCAATTGCTTTGAAATTGATAAAGTAGATGGGAACAACCGAGTACCCGCGCCCCCTGCCAATACGATTCCTTTTAAGCTCATATGCGATTCCTTTCCATTAGGCGTTGTAAGGATATTATTTCATTACAATCGCTATACAAACATGAAATATGCAATATTACGACTTAACCCATCCATGAACAATTTGTGATTGCAAATTGTTCGCCAGCGCGTGAATTTTCCCATGCGCGGTAATGCAATAAAATGTTCAAGGAGTTTAATTTGCGATTCAGTGAGCCTATCCCGAAAAAGTTCAAGCAAACTTTCTGCTTGCGGATAGGTGGAATTGATTCTTTTTCTTATATGCGAACTGTTTAGCAATTGTCGTACTTTGTAAGAAAATGTTCGTACATCTTTCGACCCAATTGCATTACCGCCGTGCTGGCGATACAGCAACGTAGTTTCATATATATGCCCGATTTTTCCGACATAGGCGGCAACAATTTGTAGCCACCAATCGTGTACTTCGCAGAACCTAGGCATATCAACCAAAAACCCCGCCAATGCGCGATTATACATAACCGTGCAACCTGTTACATTGTTAATTGTTAATACTTGATTGCACGCAGTTCTACCATACCTGCGTACTGTGGCTTCGCGATAGGAATTGCTTATTATTTGTAATTCTTGGTCTGTAACTTTTAAATCGGTATGCACAAGTAGTGGTGTTGTTGTGGAGTATTGCTGTTCCATTTCCTTCATTTTTGCAAAGGTTATTTCAATTTTGTTTGGTAGCCAAACATCATCTTGGTCGCATAACATCAAGTAATCATCTTGTACGGCAGACATCAATTCCAGAAAATTATATTTCGCATCACCAGAATTGTTTTCGCGTTTTGTTAATTTAATTCTATCCGCGTATTTCTGCTGGTATGAAGTAAGCACTTCCCATGTGTTATCGGTAGATGCATCATCTTGCACATGAAGTGTGAAATCTTGCATTGTTTGGGCGAACAGTGAATCCAGTTGTTGCGCAAGATATTTTTCGCCATTATAAGTTGCCATCAAAATGGATAACATCTTAACCTTCTGGCTGATACAATTGGCAAATTTCATCAACTGTACCAACTGCAACCATTTGCCCACTTTGCAACAATATTGCACGAGAACATAATTCTCTTATTGTGGTTATTGAATGAGAAACAAGTAACACAGTAGTACCACCTGATAGTAATTCTTTTATGCGTTGGTCACATTTTTGTGCAAATAGGTAATCGCCAACGCCTAATATTTCGTCAATTATCAAAATATCTGGTTCAATTTGTGTTGCAATCGCAAAGCCCAGCCTTGCCGACATACCCGACGAAAAATTTTTCAACGGAACATTTTCAAATTCCCATAACTCCGCAAAATCCATAATATCTTTGTAAAGAGTATCCATATAATCTGGCGAATGCCCAAACATAGCACCATTCATATAAACATTTTCACGGGCAGAAAACTCAAAATCAAACCCCGCACCAAGCTCCAACAATGGAGCAACAGTACCATTAACATCAATAGTACCAGAAGTAGGCTTAAAAACACCCGCGATTAATTTCAACAACGTAGACTTCCCAGAACCGTTTAGACCTAGTATTCCCACTACTTCGCCAGAAGCTACATCGAAGCTTATATTTTTTAATGCCCAAAACTCATCAAAGTAAAGCTGTCTCTTTAAAGCTTTTACGACATATTCCTTGAGTCCCATAATTTTGTCGCGATTAAGATTGAACATCATAGAAACATCTTTTACCGATATAGCAGGTTTTTCCATACAACACCTACAGATATAGAATATATTTGTCTTGCTGGGATAACTTTACATAAATACCCATACTCAACGCCGCCAAAGCGAACCCAATGCAAATGATATTAGCCCATAAATTAGGCACGACACCATTCAGAGCCAAATCCCTAAAATAAGTTACATAATGAAACATAGGGTTAAGATGAATCAAGTGATACATGCGTGGCGTTAATATATCAACGGGGTAGAATATAGGCGTTAAAAACATAAGCAACGTAGTACCAACACCATAAATATAATTCATATCCCGAAAGAACACGGCCACAGCAGACAATATCATTCCCACGCCCATACAGAAAATTATCAAGTACACAATAGGAATAGGGATTAAGAACATAGTCCAATTAACAGGCGCACCAGTTATAAACAAAACCCCCAAAAACGCAACAAACGAAAATCCTAAATTGACCAAAGAAGACAACACCCGCGCCACAGGGAAAATATATTTAGGCACATACACTTTCTTTATGGTTCCCGCGCCCCCAGTAATCGAACCCATTGCCAAGGTAGTAGATTCGCTAAAAAAGCCATAAATCATCGAACCGCTTAGATAATACACAGGGAAATTTTCAATATCGAACCGAAATATATGAGAAAACACCATTGTGATGATTAACATGTTAAGCAACGGATTTAATACAGACCACAAAACCCCAAGCACACTACGACGGTAACGAGTAACAAAATCACGCTTTATCATCAAAAGCAACAAATGCCGAAAACGCCCCATTGTTAAAATTTGTGTTTTTACATAGTCTGGTTTTGTAAGAATGATTACAAAACCTATCACCATTGCCGAAGCTGTTACCGCCAGAAAAACCGAATTAATTACAAGCAATGGCACATTACCTGGGCGATGGTCGGCTACTTCAATGGGCATGTAAATAAAGAAAACGATAGAAAGCACCACGGACAAAAGCAATGTAGCACCCATATAATGTTTTCTTGTCCATGTTTTAGCCATTTGTCACCACCATTTATCGCAAAATCTTCCAAGACAAAAGCAGTGTAGCGTAAAATGCCTCATATGTCAAACCTTACCATAAAATGGCATATTTTTTTTATTGCCTATGTAACTGTTCATGGCTTCGAGCCGTATGTGTTAGCTTGCAACGCAGATTATCGGCGAAATGTGGCTGTACCGCTTTTTTATCTCCTTGTTGCAATTAATAAATAAACATCATATAATGCGGTTCAAATAGGCTAGGGCATATAGATGCACCCTAATGTGAAGCGAGTGAAGAACATGCAAAGCGTGTTTAAACGTGGCGAGAAGAAATACTTAATTTCAAGTGAGCAGGCCAGAAGCATTGAAACTATGCTATTTGGGCATATGATACCTGACAGGGGGGATTACTGGGTGCAAAATTTGTATTTTGACAATGACAACTGGGATATTGTTAATACTTCTATGAGTAAGCCATATTACAAGGAGAAGATGCGCCTTCGATGTTATGGTTCGCGTGAATCTACAAACAATGTCTTTTTGGAACTCAAAAAAAAGTACGCTGGAATCGTGTACAAACGCCGAATAGCTATGCCTATGCAATCTCTTGATTTCCCTTTGGAGGACGTGTTAGCAAAAGATAAATCGCAAATTGCGCGTGAATTGGAGTTTCACATAAAGTCCACTCAAGTTAAGCAAAAAATGTTTATCAGCTATCAAAGGAAGGCTTTGGCTGGTATAGGTGAAGACTCTGCATTACGTTTAACTTTTGATAAAAATGTGCGATACCGATTGAATGAATTAAACTTTTCCAATCCAGAAAAAGGTCAACTGGTTTTTCCAGAAGATTCCGTGATTATGGAAATAAAAACATCTTTGAGTATTCCTATGTGGTTGGCGAGATTTCTTAGCGAGAACAAAATATTTGGGACATCTTGTTCTAAATATGGCACCTGTTTTACCGACTACTGGCAAAATTTATCTAACACACAAGAAAGGCTGATTACACATGTTTGAAAATATTTCTGGAAGTATTACCTACACTTTTCCGCCTACTACAGTATTGATTATTACCACATTAGTATCATTGATTCTTGGTCTAGCTGTTTCGTGGGTTTATCGGTTCAAAAGCAATTATAGTCAAAGCCTTGCTATGACGCTGGTTGTTTTGCCAGCATTGGTACAGATTATTATTATGCTTGCCAGTGGTAACATTGGTGTAGGTATTGCGGTTGCTGGCGCATTTAGCTTAATTCGATTTCGTTCTGTTTCTGGTACGGCAAGAGAAATTGGTCATTTGTTTTTTGCAATGGCTTTGGGTTTTGTGACAGGGCTTGGGTATATATTTTTCGCAATCCTGTTTATGCTTATAATTGGTGTATGTAGTATGGTTTTAACCGTTACCAAATTTGGGCAAGTAGAAGAAGATATACGTAAACTTAGAATCAAAATCCCCGAAAATCTTGACTACGATGGTCTTTTTGATGATGTGTTTGAAAAATACACCAACAGCGCGGAACTAGAGACAGTGCGTACATCTCAAATGGGTAGCATCTATGAACTTAAATACGCAATACGCCTTAAATCCTCAACAATTCCAAAGGCATTTATTGATGAGTTGCGTGTTCGCAACGGAAATTTAAGCATTCTAATAAGCCGCGTAATGAGGAGTAGAGAACTCTAAGAACCTGCACAACCAAAATCAAAAGCCAGTGGCAAGCTAAAAAGCTAAACCACTGGCTTTAGTATTTGCCTCCAACAGTAAAGCTTCATCAAATTTCCACTCAACTAAAGGCGCAAATAAAAAAGTTTTTTGGAAAGGGGGCTTGGGGGAAAACCTTTTCTTCAGAAAAGGTTTTCCCCCAAGGTCTTAATCTTTTATCTCTAAAATTATCTTTCCCACTGAACAAGTAGCTCTTCAACGTCGCTTCCTGGGCCGTCTTCTAGTAGTGATACTGTCATCCAGTGTGCGAACCACTCGCTGCTGCCTGCTGTGCCGCGAAGGGTGATGTTTCCGATTAATCCGTTGTATTCTTCTTCTGGGTCAAGGGTGATTTCTACTACTAACTCGAAAGTTTCGCCGCGCTCTGCGCCGAAAGTGAAGTGTGCAGGAATTACTGTTGCTACTTCGCCTTGAGCTACTGGGAAATCGTTTACAACGTCGCGGTCAGCTTGGGTATAGTCTGGGTAGTCGTAACCAGTAGACATCCAGCGTACACGCCAGCCTGTTGCGTCGTCAGATTGTACATAGTAGGTTATGCGGTAGGTTCTACCAGGGATTGGCTCGAAAGCACGGCCGCCATATGCTTGGCTGGCTGCGAATGGCCATACATCTGTGCCACTACCAATGATGATGTCAAGCCCAGAACCTGCGCTACCATCACGAACGAAACCTGCATTTACGCCTGTTTCAATGATTTCGGGTTCTTCTGGAACTACTACTACTGGTGGTTCTGGAGTTGGTGTTGCTTCTACTGGTGGAGCTTCTGTAGGTGTTGGGGTTGCTTCTGGAGTGCCATTATCGCCGCAAGCGGTGAACGCAATGGCTAACATCAAAACTGCTGCTAAAACAATAAACTTTTTCATTTTTTTCATTCCTTTTCTTTTTTTGAATTTTTCGCGATTTCTTTCGCAGCAAAATGCCTTGCGACAAATGCACGCAAGGCATTCACTCTTTTCCTTAAAAACTATCGGGCTTCGAGACGTACACTAAAATTTCACGTACAGTCTATCGGCGAAAAACGGCTTGCCGCCCGCCTAGTTGCGGGTTATTACTACTTCGTAGATGTTGAAGGGGTCAAGTTCGCCGTCGCCTGTTAGCACGCGGAAAGCTCGGTTGAACTGACCAATCGCGCCTGCTTCTGGAAGAATTGAACCTTCGTCTGGGTCGTCGTTTGCAAGTTGTGCAAAGATGGCGTTTGATACGTTTCCGTCAAGGGTGAAAGAACCGTTTGCGCCAGCGGTTGTTGTGTGTAAGAAACTCCATGGTGAAGTTGTTGCACCAAGAACCATTGTTGTACCAGGGGTTGCACTACCACGAATTACAACTCTGTAGCTGTTTGCGGCGGTGTTCATGCCCCAATCGGCGCGCATAAAGTCAACTGCGTGCCAGTTTTCAGAACGGTTAGAAACTCTTAAAGCGTTACCGCCCATTGACAATGGGTTTGGAATGATTGTGAAGTTAGGGCTACCAGATTCGATAATATGACCAGTGGGTTGAAGTACAGCACCACCAGTACCAGGGCCAGTACCCATAGCAATGCCTTGGAAGCCTTCGTCATGAGCAAGGGTGTAAACTGCGTTTGGTACAGCAGGAGCTACAGGAGGAGGAGGCGCAACCAATGCTACGCGTCTTACTTCAAGCTCGTAGATGTTGATGTTTGGCCATGCGTCATTCGCTTGGAATCTGATGCGTTGTGCCGCGCCTGTGCCTGTAAGATGAGCAGCGGTAACTGTCATTTGAAGGGTGAACGCGCCGTTTGCATCTTGGCTGTGCAGGGTGTGCCATGGGCCGTCTGCGCCGCCAAATTGAACGGTTGTAGCCGCACTTACGCTACCAATTACAGTAAACTGATACGAGTTTGCAGTTGTGTTCATGCCAAGTTCTGCTAACACGAAGTCAATTGCATAGTGGTTTGCTTCGCGGTTAGAAATGCTTAGGCCAACTCCGCCGCGTGGGTTTGTAATTACACGGTAGGTTGGTGAACCTGCGGATTGAATATAAGGAGTTTCCAAAACAGTATCTGCGCCCGTTGCGCCTACTTCAAGAACTTGGAAGTAAGTGTCGGTTGAAAGTGAGTATAATACTCCAGCGGGTCTTGCAGGTACGGTTACTGTTGTTGCTGGTTCTGGGGTTGCTTCTGGTTCTACTACTTCTGGTTCATCTTCTTCGGGTTCTACTACTTCTGGCTCGTCTTCTTCTACTTCGTCTTCATCTTCTTCGTCGTCGTCTTCATCTTCTTCTTCGTCGTTTTCATAATCTTCGTCTTCTTCGTAATCGTCGTCATCTTCTTCGCCATTGGTGTCTACGTCAACTTCTGGTTCGGGTGTTGGTGTTGGCGTAGGTGTTGCTGTTGGTGTGGGTGATGCGGTTGCCGCAGGTGGGTCGTCGTTGCCGCCGCAAGCCGCAAGCGCAAACACTACCACCATTACGATTCCTAAAATCCATAATTTTTTCATCTTTACATTCCCTTCATTTTTAAGACCTTTTTGGAAACTATCCAATGTCTTTTGACTATGTTATCGAAGAAAGCCTCGCGAGCAGATGCTCGCAAGGCATTCTTCCCCACTGCTTATAGGATATTAGCGTACCCAAGAGGCAATTACATTGCCACCTTGTTCAACTGTAATCCAGTTTATAACAAAATCATGACCGCCTGCTGTGCCTGTAAGGGCAATGTTACCAACTAAGCCGTCAAATGTTTGACTGCCATCAAAGGTAGCATCTACAACAAGGGTGTAAGTTCCGCCAGCGGCTTGGTCAACGCCTTGGTTAAAGTGTGCTGGAATAATGTTGGCTACTTGGTTTGGTGCAAAAGAATGGTCGTTTACGATTGTGTAGTCAGCGGCGGTGAAATGACCGAATGAACCAAAGTCATTTGTCCAACGCACGCGCCAACCACCAACGCCCCAACCAGAATCATTGGTTACGTTGAAAGAAATACGATAAGTTCCGCCACGTTCTGGAGAGAACGCAACGTCGCCTTCTTCAAAGCCGCCAGCAAAAGGCCAAACATCTTGACCTGTGCCAACTACAACAACAGCGGCTGTAGAAGCGTTACCTTCTGCTACCATACCAACAAGGAAACCAGGGGTGCTTTCTGTGGGTGCGCCCGCAGTAGCGGCTGGAGCTTGTTGTTGTTGTGCAGGAGGTTGAGCTTGTTGTGCAGGAGCGGCGGCAGGTGCGCCATTTAATGTTAGTGTAACTGTTTGTGTAGGAGCATCCCAACCTACTTGCGCGCCCAAGTTTTCAGACACGAAACGAACAGGTACAAATGTGGCTCCAGATACGATTGTGGGTGTACCCATATCGTTTGGCAAAGGCTCATCAACTACCATGCTCATGTTATCAATTAGTACTGTACGTGTAGCCGCTTCCCAATTGACTTCTGCGCCCATTAGTTCTGCAACAAAACGAACAGGTACCATTGTTCTACCACCAGAAATAAATGGTGCAGCAAGAAGCGTATGCGCCGCGCCGTTTACAGTAGCAGTTGTGCTTCCGATTTGAAGCTCAATTACTGTTGTTTGAACTGGTGCAACAATTGGGTCTGGAGTGATTGGAGGAGCAGGGGTTGGAGTTGGTTCTGGCTCTTCTTCCTCTTCCTCTTCTTCTTCGTCCTCTTCGTCTTCATAATCTTCGTCGTCTTCATCTTCTTCTGGTGCTTCAACTTCTTCTGGTTCTTCTACGCCATCAGCAGGAGGTGGTTGACCGTCCCATGAGGGTAGGTTATCGGGAATGCTTGTGCCGCGTGCTACAACGATTTCGTTAATTGTTAGGTCAACGCCAGCGTTAGCTTGGATTCTTACACCGCGAGCACTTCCGCCAGCAGCACCAAGACCCGAAACGGTGAATGTATGAAGAATTTCAAAATGTCCATCTCTCATGGAAGCACCAGCGATAACTGCCCATGGGCTATCTGCTCCACCTAACCAGAAACCACCGTCAGATACATCTGCGCGTACACGAATGGTGTATTGACCATTTGTAAGACCCCATGCTTCGGTTGCAAGGTGAAGGTCAACGGCATAGTGATTTTGTCCACGTCCAGTTACTTGAATTGCGTTTCCGCCAAAGCTACTTTCAACGATAGTGAAAGTTGGACCACCCGCAGACGAAAGAAATGGGCTATCCGAAACGAAACTGTCGCCTCCTTGACCAGATTCACCTAAATCAAGAGATTGAATCCATGCGTCTGTTGCAAGTTGGTACACAACACTGTCATCGGCTAAGGCCACAGTCGGTGAAAACACCGCTAACGCAAGTGTGAAGCTGAGTGCAAGCGCGAAAATACGCTTTACCATTTTTTGCTTCATAAGTTCCTCCTTATAGATAAGAATTGTTTGTGGCCTCACACCACAAACTGGTTTGCTTAAATGCTTAGACGTTTGACTAGACAAAAATCTAAGACTTTCGCAAATTATACACTTGGAAGTCTACCCCATACATGGATAAACTTTTTAACATTTGTATTTTGTATTGTTTTTGTGAAAAATATGCACAATTGTCAGCGATTAACCGCGAAGTATTTTGTTGTAAAAAACTTTTCAAGTGTATTGTATATTTTTGTGTGAAATGGTAAATATTATTATTGTGACCTTGAACAGCAGTTCAGGGAACAACTAAATATCCCCCCTCAAGCCCGACCTCACCCCCCCTGAGGTCGGGCCTTCCTTTTGGCGGCACAGCCGCTTTTCGCCGTTTATGTGTGGTGGGAATTTTTAGTTTACGTCTCGAAGCCAGTTTGGCTATTGAAAAAGAGCAAAAAAAAATTAAAGGGAACGCTATATTATCTTATGACAAAAATGAAATTTACATACAACGCAACTATTGCCAAAACTAATGCAACATCTATCGTGATGTTTGCCCATTTGGGTAGAGTAGATTGTGGGATTTCTTCTGGTGTTTCTATTTCTGTTGTTTCTGGTGTATCGGGCGTGATGTGTAGTTCTAGTGCGTCCATTGCGGCTTTGATTTTTTGCTCGTAAGCCATAACGCGCTTGCGATTGTGTAGCACAAATAGGCGGAACACATACGCCGCCAAAACGGTTACTGCTAATGCGATAATGCCTAGTATTGTAAAGGTGACTATCATTTCGATTTGGCTTGGCACTGCGCCGGCTGATGCGGTGTAGCCACTTGTAGTTGTGATTTCGGCGGAAATGTCTTCCCTTTCAACCATAAGGCTAAAGAAGTACATAAGCGTAATTTGCGAGGCATTCATAACAAAATGCGCAATCACCCCAGCGCGAATGCTACGCGTAGCATGAACCATATACGCAAAAATAATCCCCATAATAAAAGCATATGGAAACTGTTGTGGATTAAGATGCATAATTGCAAAAAGCAAACCATTTATAAGGGCCATAGTCCAAAATGCTTTGTTCTTGTACGTAGACTGAATGTACCCGCGAAACACAACTTCTTCGCAAATGGCAGGGGTTACGGCAATTGCTAGAATTAATAATAAGTATGGGTAATCTGTAAGACTTAGTACCATTTCTCCAATTTCGTTTGGAAAAAAAATCGACGTAATCCCCGAAACAGCCATCATAGCGGGTTGCAACAGCAAACTAAGCGCGATAATGTAAACAATATTGGTATTGCCAAGGCGCATATGCGGCAAATGCGGATTAATTTTCTCCTTGTGAATGCCCAGCCAAATTCCCAACGGAAGAAGAAGCACAAAAAGTTGCCTAAAAATAATAAACCACGGCGAAGACACCACTGCAACAACATCAATACCCCAAGCAATAAGGACTTTGTTTGTAGCAGGCTGCAACGCCGTGTTATATAAAACAAAAGACACCAACAGCATAAACCCAAAGAACCAAAACATTAAAAACAACATGAATATCAAGCCGCGTCTATGCTCCATCTAGCAAAACCTCCAAAGCCCTTGCGATATTATAAAACCGTTCAGAATTAACAATCATACACAGATACACATTTTCGCAATCTATGCCCACCAACGAAAGTTTCGGCGAACCAGCAAGCGAAACAGCAATAAATTGTACGTATTCAGAATCATCATTCGATTCTATTTCTGATGCTACTTCCGATTCCATTTCTATTACGAATAATCGTTCTTCTATTGTGGCGTATAATTGCGGGTTTATTTCTGCCAGATATTGCTTTACTTCTGTTAGCGGGCGTGTGAAGCCTGCGGCGGTGACATCTTCAACGCCTTCTCTGGTTGTCACGAAGGCATCTAGCGCGCCTATTGTCAAAAATGAAATAAATCGGGTTTGTATCGCGTGGTTGGTTCGTGCATTTTCCACCGCTGTAAAATTTGTGATTTCTACGCGTTCGCGGTCAAGGTCTTCCACCATATTAAAG
>Ga0123355_10014610_pt1 | contig 12291 bp, 7 predicted proteins | sample TergutEmb28metaG_3_FD_89872 | JGI IMG/M metagenome (GOLD analysis project Ga0123355, IMG submission 89872) | Embiratermes neotenicus P1 segment gut microbial communities from Petit-Saut dam, French Guiana - Emb289 P1 | ecosystem: Host-associated > Arthropoda: Insects > Digestive system > Gut ...
CCTGTGTTTTACGAGAGCGAATCGCTCGTCAAAATGAAGGTCGCACTAGCTGTTAAATTCATCGCAGCACCCGTCCTCTGCAACATACTCTTGGCGCACTTGGCAAAACAACCGGCTGGGCTCTCCGTCATTTTCGGCTGGCTCACTGAAAGAGCCTGCGCAAGCAAGGCAATCGCGGGAACTTTCGCTGGCGCTGTTGTGACCGTTCGGCATTGATCTGCCGCCTTTGAACGATCCGCTGCCGGATAAACTGGCAAGCAGAATCTTCCGGGCTGACGCAAACTCCGGCCCAATAAATCCCAAGCGCAACAAGAATACCCGCATACTGTACTTCTCGCTCTCCACCGGCTTCTCCACAGCGGTGACACGCTTCTGATTCTTCGCCATCTCACAGAGGGCGCAGATGAACTTGGCGTAGGCGTTCATCTCCTCCGCAGACGCTTCCGCCGAGAACCAAGGGAAGCAGAGCCTGTCTTCCGCTTGCACGATGGGCAAGTCTTCGGCGGCGATGGCTTTCTTGATCAGCGGGGCTTTGCTTGCCACCAGCTTCTCTAAATTGGATAGGGCGGTGTCCGTGAACTTCTCCAGCGGAAATTCAATGGAGAGCGTGTCGGGAGAGGTCCCCTCCTCAAGCGCCTCGGCGGGGACAAATCCAAGCCCCCCCAGTGCTTCTAATAAGGAACGAACCTCCGCTTGCTCTGTCCGCTCATCGAAAATGAGAGTACCTTCTTTGTCGATGGTGTAATTGTGGACTACATAGGCGAAAGTAGGGGCTTTTTTGTATACCGGCATCCAGCCGGTCACTGCACTGATTGCGTCCACGAGCGCCTTCCTCTCGGCACCGGTGCGATTGAAACGATACTCCATAGTACATACCAACCTCTCGTGAAATATTCCGCCGCAGCGGTTGTTGTGTGCTATGTTAGCGCGCTTTGCGTGAAAAAGCAGCCCGTGGATGTGCCAAACTTGTGCGGATTCTGAGTGGTCATTGTGTGTAGTGTGGTGATCCAAGAGCAAGAGCGGGGAGCGATCAAAGTGACCGCCCCCGCCCCGTTATATCTTGCTCAACTTCTTCAATACATCCCGCATGGGTGCCCACAGCTTTGCATAGTCCGCCTGCAAGGTTTGGATGTCGGCGGCATGGAGCGCATCGCCGGAATTAACCCGTCGTGCAATCTGATTGAGATTGTTCGATGAGTTGGACAGCAGCCAAACCATCCGGCGCACGTCCGAAAAGTCCAGCTTTAAGACGTAGCCATCCAAAATCATCTTGCGAATATATGCCTCACGATTGCGGATGCCCGCCTCGGCCATCTTCTCTTGGAGCAGCGCCGCTTCCGCCTCGTCCAGATAGAAGATCACGCGGACAGAGCGGCGGCGGTTTTTACCGCCACCCATCAGGCGGCCACCTCTGATTCGTCAGCCTCGGCAAGCCGCTGGGCAGACACATTGGCATAGTGTCGGGACAGCTCTATCCCCAGGGCGGGGTAGCCCTCCAGCTTTGCGGCCAGTACCGTTGTACCGGCACCGGCGAAGGGGTCGAGGATGATTCCGCCCGGCTCCACGATTTTCACCATCTCTCGCATGACCTCCAGGGGTTTCTCCGTCTGATGGCGGCGCTTTGCATGGGCCGGCATGGACTGCCGGAACACACCGGGCAGCACCGGTGCATTGCGGTCGAGGGGCATATGGCCATTACTGCCCCAAACCACAAACTCGGCCTGCTGACGGAATCTGCCCCTCTGCGGGCGGCTGTTGGTCTTATCCCAAACCAGTATCCCGCGCCAAACCCAGCCGGTCCATTGGAGGGCATCGGTCATGGCGGGCAGTTGCCGCCAGTCGATGAACATACAGATGGGCGCGCCCGGTTTGCAGACACGGCGGGCTTCGGTGAGCCATTCGGTCATCCAGTGTGTCCAGGAGCGCTGGTCTTTGCTGTCGCCCTCAAAATCCGGCAGAGGGTTGCCGTTTTTCACGCTGGAATACTTGGCGGCGGTGGATTTCTGCTTTGCGTTCTGGTCGGCGGCGCCGGAGGCATAGGGCGGATCGGTGATGATGCCGCCAAGCAGATCATCGGGCAGTTGGGGCAAGATGTGCAGCAGGTCGCCGTGGATGATTTTGGCGCCGGTGAAGTTTGCGTCTATCATAGGCTTGGGTCCTCGTTTTCTTTTATTTTTATAGATGATGCGGGATCGCCGAACTGTTCCCGGCTCTTTTGCGAATTTCTCTGCAGCGTTTCCATGAGAGAGGGCTTGGAAATCCGATGCTCCGGCGGGATATCCTGTACGCCGCGGTAAATCTCCTTCATGTCAAAATTGGGAAGCATATATCCATAATCGGTAAAAAGCCCGCCCTCTTCTTTGGCCCGCATCTTTGCGTATGCCTCGTGGTCTACGCAATCTTCCAGCCGCTTGATATATTGGGCAAAGTCCCTGTCGTCCTCGTTTTTTGAGCTTTTCAGCCGCTCAAAACAGCCATAGGGATCGTCCTGCTGCATGATAATCAGAAACTCGCCGTAACTCTCGGCGCTAAATGCGGGTTGCAGATAGTAGGCGCCCGGATTTTCCGTGAGATTGATCATCTCGGCAAGAGAGCCGGTGTGCTGCCTCATTTGCAGATTTGCGGCGAACATATCGCGCTGTTCCTCGTCCATGCTGCTGATCTTGGCGGCCAGATAATTGAGCTCATCCAGAGATTTCGGCCCATCCATACCGCGCAGCGCCTCATTTAGCCAGTAGCTCAGATTGTTATCATCATCGTGCGTGGAATATATCTCGCCGATTTTGACATCGTGGATGTCCTTGATTCTGAGATTATCCAAAAATGGCTCAAACACCTCGCGTGACGAGGGCAAGGGCATAGAAAAACCGCCATCATCCGGGCGGTCGGGGTGTTCGATATATGCTTTGAGTGTGTATGCGGCTTTGGGTGTTTCCGGCTCCGGCGGAGGTTCCGGGGCAAGCGCCCCCAGCTCCACGCCGAACTTATTGGGCAGATAGTCCGAGAGCCAGTATCCGCCGAACATACTGTGCGTCTGCAAACGCCAGGCCGCAAGCCTCCCAATGTGCAAGTCTACGTTATCCATTGAAAACAGGATGTTTGTCAGGCCGTCATGTTCAAAGGCATAATACTCCGTAAATTTGCTGCCGTTTTGCAAGATGCCCTCAAGGGCCAACTGCTTGTTGAGGCCGTGTACCCAATCGGCGAGATCACCGCCGCAACCCTGCAGGATGAGGCCCTCGCCCACGGTAGTGCGTTTGAGTTCTTCTGTTGTGATCTGTTTTATGGCAAGGTCCTCCTTCTCCCAATACGCATAAGTGCCGACGCTTTCATCATAATGCAGATTCCACTCGGAAAGCGGCATACCCCAAATATCCGCAGCCATTTCGTAGGCTTCTTTGGAGTGGGCGTTCGGTATATCCCACTCGATCTCCTCGCCATTGTGATACAGAATTTCACCGACATTGCGGCCCATATCTTCATCTGCCCATTGATGACGGAATTGCGCCTCGGGGAACATCCAGGAAAGCCCCTTGATGACCGGCTCTGGGCGGCTCCACGCTGTTTTGAATATGATCTCGGCGCCGCCCTCGTGTGCCGGCGCATCCTCATAGCCGTACCCATTCCACTTTGTCCCCCAGTTTTCGACCGACCAGTCGAACCAGTCGGCGGCGCCGTGGTTTTGCTTGTTTTCGTAAAGCTGTTTGCCGAAATCCACGAACGCCTGATCCGCTTGGTACTCTTTCATGAGTTTCTCGCGGGCCCCCGGATCGCTGTCATGCTCATGCTTGACATACAGCGTGTAGAACTCCAGCGCCTTTTCGGAACGGCTGCTTTTTGTTACTTTTAATTCAGGCGGCATGGGAATGACTTTTTCAAAGTCAAGACTTCCGGGCCCGTATTCGTCAAATTGAATGCGCTCTAGGATATCACGCACATGATCTTGCTCTGCAATAATCGTGAGCCGGTTTTTGACATGATTTGGCATGGTTCCTCCCTTTAGATCGTCTCTTCTAACTGCAGCGCGGACTGCGTTGGCGCCCCATCGCCGTATAGTTCCTTGGATTTTTGTGCGTTTGCGGCGAGAGTCTCACGCAGGGACGGTTTCTCTGCCTCCTTGCGTGAAGTTGTTTTGTCAATGCCAAATTTCTCGCCAAGATAATCGCTGAGCCAATACCCTTTGAATGCGCTGTGCGTCTCCAATCGCCACGCTTCGAGTTTTTCGGCATCTAGCTTGACCGCATCTGTAATAAAAAGGATGTTAATAAGCCCATCATGTTCAAAGGCATATATTTCTTCAAAATCGTCACCATTTTGGAAAATGCCCTTATTGGTTAATTCAGAATTGATACCATGAATCCATACACCGGGGTCTCCTATGGCGCAATCTTGTATGATCAGACCTTCCTTGTCGGTCATTTTTTTGAGGCGATCAGTTGAAATTCCTGTAATATATTTTATGACAAAATCCTCCCTTTATATCGTCTCTTCTAACTGCGGCGCGGACTGGGTTGGCGCTCCATCGCCGTATAGCTCCTTGGATTTTTGCGCGTTTGCGGCGAGAGTCTCACGCAGGGATGGCTTATCAGCTTTCGGTGCCGCAGGTGATGGAGACTCTGAACCGCTGAGCATATCTACCATAAACTGCTTGCCTCCGGCTTCCATCGCCGCCTGAAATGCTGCGGAATAGCTGTCATATTCCTTTGTTACCACCGGCATGAACGTAGCCTCTCCAATGTGGGGGAACGCGCCCTCATAGTTACCGGCTTCCAAAGTGCCGTCCGCTTGGATGCGCAGATAGATGCCGTCCTCTCCGCCGGTGTAGTACATGGCACCGCGTCCATTTAGGCGGTAGATTTCATCTTCCACCCAGCGATGCTCACTGCTTTTGGTAACAGCCATCCATGCGGCGAAGTTTTGCTCTGATTCGCTTCGTTCAGGGGGTAGCTGTGAATGCGCCTCCCAAGTCTCACGCTCAATGCCGAACAGCCCGCCCTGTACGGCGTGGAGCCTCATATCGTCAAGGCTCTCCGCCGCCGCTTCCGTGCCATCGGCGTATAGCAGATATACTTGGCAGTTCTCATTCCAAAGCTCCGCCGCCCGCTCTTGCCGCAGCGGGAGAAGCGCATTGTCGGTGTAGCCATAGGCATCGCGCTCGGCCAATGTGACGGATTGATCCGGCAGCGTTTTTTCGTATTGCTTCACAAATGCTGTCTCAATTTCACCGATCAAGGCGCTTGCCTCCCGGCGGATGCGGTCGAGCAGCCCGCGAACCGCAGCCGGATCGCCCTTTGACCATGATGCGAGGTAGCCAAAGGAGTTCGCCCCGGTTTCGATGCCGAGGCGTCCGCACACAACATAGGCCACACTCTCGGCCTCTAATTCTTTGAGGTCCCTATTCAGAAAAGCGTCTGTTCCGTTGTGCATTCTGGCGTGGGCAAGCTCATGGACGATGGTGGCGATGGTCTGCGACTCACTCATCCCTTCCCGGATACCGATCTTCTCATCGCGGCGGCTGTAATAGCCGTCATGTCCCGGCGGGAGCGTCTCAAAGATAATGGACACAGGTGAGACTTCTTTGAGAGCCTCCATAAAAGATGGGTAATACGCCACATCACCCGCTAAATCCTCCGCAAGCTGCGGGAGCGGATCACCCTCGGTCTGTGAGATGTCAAAGACCGGCACGGGCTTGAACCGTTGCTGCTTGATCTCTTTCTCTTCCGTGACGATGTTGCCGTCCCCATTGCGGACACAGGTTTTGGTGTCGGGATCAATCTTCTGCATCTCCACCGTCTTTTTTATCTCAATCGGCGCGAAAATGCGGATGCTCTTTTCACCCTTCTTGGGGTAGCGATTGAATTCATCAGCCCACACCTTAAAACTCGCAACCCTTGTCGCTTCCGGCAGTTGTTGCAAGATGAGCATGACATTGCGACTGGAATAATGGTGGAAGTGGGACATAGATCTGAGATACGCCTTGTATTTCTCGCTGTCGAAAAGCTCCTGCATACCCGTTTCTAATTTGTCCGTGAGTTCTTCCATGCGGGCTTTGGACTGTTCGATATATGCGTCTCTGTCATATTCCGCCATCGGCTATATCTCCATCTCCGCAAATTTTTTCGGTGACGAGGGCTGATCGCCAAATTCCGCTTTACTCCGCTCGGCGTTCTGTTTGAGGGTGTCCCGCAGGGACGGCTTTTGTTCTTGCCTCATCAGAACGGTATGGTCATAGGGTGTATCCGTCCGGGCGGCGTCCGCGCGCCGGAGGAAATCTGTGAGAGCGGTGCTTCTGTCAGCCCAATAATGCCCCCAGTAGTTGTTGCCGGGATCTGCTTTATTGCACCGCCATGTGCCGTAAGGGTGTACCGCATCGGGATTGTGTCCCAGCTTGAATACCAAATCGCGGACAAAGGTGCGATGGGAGACACGAAAGCCGCCTATCACTTCAGGCTCGGGTTCCGGCATAACTGTCGCACCGATGCGCTGCTGAATCTCGGCAAATTGGCAGATGTGGTAGCATTCGCCGTTGATTGAGACGTGATAGTCATCCAGATATTTGCAAATGCCCACCCACTGCTCCTGGACACCGGGGTACATCTCGCCCATTGGCCGGGTGACAAGGATGCTCCCGCCGTCAGGGATTCGGAACAGTTCGGTATACTGCGGGTCAATGAATCGGATCTGTTTGAGGTCGCTATCTGGACGGGTCGGCTCAATACCAAGCCGCTTGTTAAACTCCCGCTGGGTGTCGATGAAAAAACTATCCTCGTGAGACCACAGGCTCACGTACAGTTCCTCATGGCCCACTTTGATCGGGCGCTGCTCGAATCCCTCGCCGAAGCCGTCCGCATATTGCCCGCTGATATAGTCTTTCAGGCGGTCGTATTCTGCAAGGGTAAGCGGCTCCGTTCGTTCTATCGTGGCCACGCCCCACAGCTTGCCCTCGTGGACTTCCACACCAACGAACAGGGAACGGACTTTTTCGTTCACGGTTTTTTCAATGTCCGGATCATTGTCGTAAAAATACTCCATAAGGCCGCCCACCTCGTCCAAATCGCTGCTGTCTCGGTCCAGCGCAGCTTGGATTTCATCGGCGTAATGCACAGCGGTCTCTTGGGAAATGAAATATGGGAACTCATCATAGCAGTCATCCAGCTCCTCTATTTCTTTATCAAACGCCTGCACGAAAATGGGACTGCAGAGCTTTTCAATCGTTGCCATTGCACTCTCCTTCATATAAAAATGATGATTCTATTTGTAAAGGCGGAAAGGCGGTCAAAATGACCGCCCCTCCATTTTGGCTCCTACCTAAAACGCTTCCCAATGCTCCCTGCCATGAATATCCAGAAAGAACCCATGATCCGTGGACATCTCCGTCACCAGCCCGAAGCGGCTGGACGTGCCGGGGACATCCGTGAAGGTGTTGAAGGGCAAGCCATTTGTGTTGGGATTGTGCGATCTGCCCTGCGCGTCCGCAATCAGCGCCGCCACCGTGATGCGTGAGAGCGGCTGGTCAATATCCGGCACAAGATGCCTCCCCAGCACTGACATAGAAAGACGGTTGAAATCCCGCATGGTGATGGCATCACCGGGACGGAAGTTGCCGCCGTCTAAGCTCATCGCTCCATTCCCAACGAAGAATCGGATTGCGTCCGCTGCGAAGTGTGTCGCCCCAATATCTGCCGGCAACATCGCAGCACCGGGGGCAGGACGAATTAAGATTCTGTGGAACACCAGCGCCGCCTCTGCGCGGTTGATGTCATTCTCAGGTCTCCAAGAGCCATCGGGGTAGCCTTGGAACAATTGAATGTGGATACCTGTGACGCCGCCCGTCCCCGGCGGCACAGGCACTTGGGCGCTGACGCGCACCATCGTATCCTGGGGCCCGCCGCGTGTGGATGAGCCGATCAGCGTTGCCGTATTGTGGATGACGGTATCCTGCGCGTCATTCTTTACAAGCACTTGGAACTGCACAACCGCCGTCTGTCCGGGGGCGAGGTCACCCAAGCTGACCGTGAGCAGCCGATTCATATAGCTGTGCTGCTGTGAGTTGGCGGGGACGGTGTTGATCGTCACCGTGCCGGAGATAAACGTCACAGCACCCGTGTCGATGAGGTCCGTCAGCGTGACATTGTGCCAGGTGTAGTCGTTGTCGGCGGGATTGTGCGCCGTGATGGTGTAGGTGATCCGCTCACCGGGCCGGACAGAAGCGAGGCCGGTGGCTTTGGTTGCAGTCACAGTCAAAGCCCCGCCGTTTCCGCCGGTGCCTGTATCCAAGTCCTCGTCCGGAATCTTTGTGCCATCGCAGGTCACTTGGCGGCTTGGATCGTTGTCGCTGCTGATGGTCGCCACGTTGTACCACGTTTGCCCCATACCACTTGCGAGTGCGGTGGCCCTCAAGGTGATGACTACGGTTTGTCCGGGGGCAATGTCGCCAACTGGAATCCGAATCGCCTGCCCGGATACCCCATGCGTATGGGAAACACCGTCCACCATGACGCTGCCGTGGACGAACCCAAATCCGGCAGGGAGAACATCGTTGACCACTACATTGCGCCAAGGCGCGGTAGCGCCCACTGCGTTGCGGAGTGTGATGGTGTAAGTCACACGCTCACCGACCTCAATGGTCTGATGGCTGGAAGATTTCGTTGCGGATGGACGCGGTTCACCTGCGTCAATCTCCACGCCACGATCCGGCGCCTGGATGGAGTCCTGCCCATCGCTGTCCACAATGGCGGTGTTGACGATGAAGGTACCCTGCGCGCCGTCCAACACTCTGGCACGGAAGCCGACCGTTGCCGTCACGCCCGGAGCAAGATTACCCAAGCGGACGGTCAGGGTGCGGGTGCTTGCGTTGAAGCTGCTGTCCACATTGGCGGTGGAGCCGTTGACTGTGACAGAGCCGTCAATAAATTCCAGATGCACCGGCATCTCGTCTGTGATCACGACATTGCGCCACGCGCCGGTTGCGCCGATGACGTTTGTCACCCGGATCGCATAGGTGATGGTATCGCCCACGCTTGCCGTGGTGCGGTCGGCGGTCTTTATGACCTGCCCGCCCGCCGTGCCGCCGTCTACCCGAACACCCTCGGATTCGCCGCTCCCGCTGCCGTTGCTGCCCTCCAAGATAGCGACATTGCGGACCGTCTGCCCGATGGCGGTGGAGTTCACGATGGCAGAAAAGGTCACGGTGATGTTGGCACCGGGCGCAATGTTGCCCAGCGCAACCGTCAGGGTGCGGGTGCTGTTGTCGTAGCGGAAATCAGCGTTGCGTCCGTTGATGAGGACACTCCCAAATTCAAAGGTCAGGCCGGGATCAATCACATCCGTCAAGACAACATCCCGCCAAGCTACGGTCGCCTGGGCGCTGTTGCCGGCAGTGATCGTATAGGTGATTCTGTCGCCGATCCCCACCGTAGTGCGGTCGGCTGTCTTTGTGACAACCGGCACGGTCTCGCCGGGGTCGATCTCCACGCCCTGATCCGGCGCGGGGATGGAGTCCTGCCCATCGCTGTCCACAATGGCGGTGTTGACGATGAAGGTACCCTGGGCGCCGTCCAACACTCTGGCGCGGAAGGTCACGGTCGCCGTCTCGTCGGGGGCGATGTCGCCCAAGCGGACGGTCAGTGTGCGGGTACCAGCATTGAAGTTGCTGTCCACATTGGCGGTTGTGCCGTTGACCGTCACGGAACCTTCGACAAACTCCAAATGCTCCGGCATCTCATCTGTTACGACCACGTTGCGCCACACGCCCGTCGCAATGGCGCCCACGTTTGTCGCGGTAATGGTGTAAGTGATGGTGTCACCCACGCGGGCGGTCGCACGGTCGGCCTCCTTGCGGACTTGTCCCCAAGTGGTGCCATCATCCACCTGAATGTCATCGGATGAGTCCGAATCATCGCCGTTTGAGCCGTCAGCAACCGCCGTGTTGCGGATCGTTTGCCCGATGGCGGTGGAGTTCACGATGGCAGAAAAACGCACTGTGACGCTGGTTTCCGGCGCGATGTCGCCCAGCGCCACCGTCAGGGTGCGGTCAGAATACGCAAAATCGGCGCTGCGCCCGTTGACAAGCACACTGCCGAACTCAAAGTTGAGGCCGGGGTCAATCACGTCCGTCAAGACAACATCCCGCCACGGAACGGTGGCACGGAATCCGTTGGCAACAGTGATGGTGAAGGTGATGCGGTCGCCCACGCTGGCGGTGGTGCAGTTGGCAATCTTCGTGACTTCGGGGAAGGCTCTGCCGTCTTCAATCTCAATCCCGCCGTCCGGCGCCTCCTCGTCCGGCATATTCTCGCTTTCGATGATTGCTACGTTATAGATCGTAGTATTGAACGCGGAATCCGCAACAACTGCCTGGAACTGCACCTGCACCTGCTCTCCCGGTTCAATGTCGCCCACAGGGACACGGAAGACTCCGTCTGAGAAAGTATAGGGTACAGATTGCCGGTCAATATACACGCTTCCACTTTGGAAAAACATACCCTCCGGAATCTCATCCGTCACCACAACATCCCGCCAGGGGTAGGTGGCAGATTCGTCATTGCCAACGGTAATGGTGTACACAATGGTCTGCCCGACCTCGGCGGTGAAGGTGTTGGGGAGCTTGGTCGCCCAGGGGCGCACCTCGCCTGGGGTGTACTGATAATGATAGACAATCTCCGTGATATATCCATAGAACACATAGCCGTCAAACGTGCGGGGATGGTGTTCTGGATCGCCCTCGCGGATAACGGTCTCGGCAATCTCGTTGCCGTCTTGGTCCACAAAACGCTCAATGATCATATTGATTACACCGTCATTGAACGCTGTGCCGTGCCAATCTACGAGGTCATGCCGGATGGTCGCCTCAATCAAGTCCCCAAAGGCCCAATGCGTTGAGACAAGATCGTTGTAGGGGTTCACACTCGGCGGCACTTGGTCGCGGGGCAGGGTGCGCTCCAGCACACGGTTGATGAGGGTTACCACCTCGGCGCGGATGATGGGCTGCTCCGGCCGGAAGGTGCCGTCCGGGTAGCCGATCACCCAGCCGCGCTCTGCGGCGGCGTGGATATATGGGGTCGCCCAATCGCCGCGGTGAACGTCTGAAAATCTAGGCACAAACGGCACTTCGCGCAGTTGCTCAAACCGCGCCGCCATGACTGCCAGCTCCGCGCGGGTGATGGGGTCTTCCGGGCGAAAGCTGCCGTCATAGCCTTGAATCACGCCGATGTTATACAGGGTCTCGACCGCCTCGGTGAACCAGCGGTCAAGAGGAACATCATCGAAAGTGTTGCGGTCAAAGAGCCTGTCACGGTTCCATTCTGATGCGTCCCTGGTCCACCAGAACATACGGTGGAACACCATCGCCGCCTCCGAGCGGAGCATTTCACGCTCCGGCCCGACGCTGCCGTCCGGGTAGCCGATGATATATGGCAGATGCTCACGAGAAAATACCTGTGTGATGTCTGCGGTGTAGCGGACATAGGTGTAATTCCAAATGTTTGGTGCGGGGAATGGGTTGCCCCTTGCGCGGGTGCTGGGGGCAAGCGGTGCCCCCTCGGTATCTGTGCAGGACTGCAAGCCTAAAAAGTGTGTGTTGATCTCGCCTGCTTGCAAAGTGTAGCCACTATTTGCAAGGGCAGTGGCGGGGACGGTGCCGATCAGCAGCACGAGCGCCAGCAGGACAGACAGGGTGCGGGTTATTTTATTGGATTTTGTCAAATGCTTGGTTCCTCCTTCATCGTTTGTTTTTTTGAGCCAGTCTTGCGGGGGCGGCGTTTGCCGAACCACAGGCTCGGATTCCGCCGCATCGTTCTCTCGCACTTCGCGGATAATGTCGTCTACGTCATATACCTCTTCCTCCTCGTCTTCGACCTCGTCGTCATAGTCGTCAAAATCCTCCTCATCTTCGTATTCGTACTCATCCTCCTCGTCATCGAACGCGGTGCCCTGCTTCTTCGGGCGGACTATTTTCAGATAGTACGCGGCTCCGCCGAACGCGAGGGCAGCGATAATGATGAAGATCAGAGTGCCGTTATTACCGGGTGGTGATTCCGGCGCTGTTGGGATTTCAGGCGCTTCCGCCTCATCATCTGGGCCCGGAGACGGTAGCGGTTCAGGCAGGGGCGCAAAGGGCGGCGGCTCCGATGGGCCGGACACAGCCAAAGCCATCAAATCCTGCTCCGTCACAGCGTTTAGGAAATATACATTGTTGTTGGGACGGCTGCGGTCGATGACCAGGAAGAACACGTTCCCCTCCGGCGTTTGGAAGGTGAAGAACTCCTTGCCGTCATCGCCGGTGGCGTTGTC
>Ga0123355_10014611_pt1 | contig 12291 bp, 6 predicted proteins | sample TergutEmb28metaG_3_FD_89872 | JGI IMG/M metagenome (GOLD analysis project Ga0123355, IMG submission 89872) | Embiratermes neotenicus P1 segment gut microbial communities from Petit-Saut dam, French Guiana - Emb289 P1 | ecosystem: Host-associated > Arthropoda: Insects > Digestive system > Gut ...
CAATGAACCTGAATCCCGCGCATCCGGAGTTGTTGGCGCGAGCCAGAACCACGTGGTCGAGCGGCCCAAGCACACCACCAGCGATGAGGAAATCGTGTAAAGAATCATTTTGGCACGTTGGACCTGAAAATACGGCAACGTATATTTTGAGGCTCGACGATGCAACTCGGCTTCTTCGGCAGACGAGAGCTTGATGGCATATGGGCTTAATCTTGGGATCCGTATTCACCTTGTCAGCAAGATGCCAGGCAAAGCCTTGCAACCCAAGCAAATTATACGTTAGTGTACTTATTAAATTGAGTACTTAGGCAGCCTCGATCGCTTGGCATGAGTCTGCTGCTCTCAGAAGGAAATGCGGCCCGAGACCTGGATGTTCCTCGGCGAAGTCACGGTCCCGTTCCACATGCCAAAGTTCGGGCTCGCCACATCCGTGTTGAATGCGCTTCCCCCCGATCCGCTAGACAACAAGAACGTTCCTACATTGTTGAAGTGGTGCTGATTGAAAATGTTGAACGCATCTCCGCGAAGCTGGAATGTGAAGCGCTCGGTGAAGTGGATCGATTTTTCCAAGCCGATGTCGAAGTCGCTATAGCCAGGCTGTCTGAAGTTCTGAACGCGTGGTCCATTGCCGGTGAAAAAGTTAAAGCTGCTGGCTGGCTCAAACGCGGCCGGATTTAACACACGCTCGCCTGGGTTGAAATGGGCTGGAGACTGCAGGAACGGCATCGCGCCGGGCAGCAATGCCGGCAAACAGTAGTTGGTAAATTGCGCCGGAACATTGCAAAAGGAGGACGAAAGCTGGAAGGGAATTCCGGATTGGGCGCGAAATACTCCGTTGAGCGTCCAGTGGCCCAAGAGAGCGTTCAGAACACCCTGCCTCAACCAGGGTTTGCCGCGTCCGAAGGGAAGTTCGTAGCTCGAGGCCACGTTCAATGCTTGTGGAACGTCTTCGATGGCGAGCGAGCGGTTGCGCTGCCGCTCAAAAGGTGAAAAGTACACAGGGTTAAAAATGTTCTCGGTATTATCGGCGTTGGTGATGAGCTTCGAGTTGGTATAACTCAGCAGCCCCCAGAGACCCTGGCGGAAACGGTGTTCTGCTTTCAACTGAAACGCATTGTAGCTCGAGCTCCCCTGGTTCTCATCGAGAGCTGCGATATTGTTGCAATACTGAGGGAACGGTAACAAAGCTTGCGCCACGGACGGCGCACATCCCGTCATGGTCCCGGCGAAGTTAGGAAAGGGTAGTGGCACCCCGTCCACCTCGGTGTCGCCAGGTTGAAAATCATCGTTCAATTTCGCACCCATGGAGAGAAAACGTGGGTTGTCGATGTTGATCGGGTCGTTGTGCGACAGCAGGCGCGTGCCCTTCGTTCCGACATAGGAGGCGGTGACATAATCGCGATCCGTGAATTGACGTTCAATCGTCAGGTTCCACTGCTGCGTATAGGGAAGGCGGTTGGCCGTACGGGGACGATAGTTAGGGGCGTTCCCTCCATTGTCGAACGTGGGAACCAAGCTTGGAGGAACCGGATGGTTCGAGGGAAAGCCGTTACTCAAAACCAATGCCGCCTGAGTTCCTCCCTGTGAACTGCCAAACACCGCGGTGGCATTGTAGCCATCTTGTGAGATGCCGCTGGACCAACCGGGCATGTTTTCATTGTCGTAAAACATTCCGTATCCGGAACGGATGACCGTCTTGGCCGTAAGGGCGTATGCGATGCCAAGTCGAGGACCGATCCCGCCGTACCAGGTGTCCTCCGGGGCCTGTCTCCCGGAGCGCCCCTGACCGCTTCCCGCAAAGGCAACCGCTCCGGGCAAATTACCCGCGCCGGGGTTGGGAAGATTGGGATCAAAATAGGAGAAGTGATTTTCGGCCTCATAGGGCGGCGGGTCGACCTCGTAGTGAACCCCCGGCGAAATCGTCAGCTTGGGAGTGACACGCCAGGTGTCGCCGAGGAACAGCATGAAGCCGTTGGTGCGAGCATCCACCTTGGTTGTGGTATAGAACGTTGCCTGGGCGGAATCTACCTGCTCCAGCAGGAAGCTGGCGATGGGGCTGCCTCCGGTCAAGTTGCCGCTGGCGTCAAGGGTGCCGGTTTCCCCGCGTGTGAAATTGAAGGTTCCCGACTGCCCCCCAAGGGAGATGACGGAGTTCTGCGCAAATCGCATCTCGCCGCCGAAGGAGATGGTGTGCTTTCCACGAGTCATCGATACTGCGTCATTGAGGATGTAGGCGGGCGCAAGCCAGGGCTGGATATTGGGATCGCCGGACCCCGTACCGTATTGCTCAAACTCGGCTTGCCCTGTGCTCGGGTTGATGAAGCGCATCACCGGTGGGTATTCGTGGCTCGCGACTCCAGGAATCTGAGGCAGCTTGTCGGCAAACTTTCCGTCGATGCCACCGCCATAGGCCTTGTCGTCCTGAAAGCCGAATGCCAGGTGGTTCACGGTGTTGGGGTTGAAGGTGTGGTCCCAGTTCAACCGCAACACCGATGTGCGCTTAAACGTTGTGCCGGTGTCGCTGATCACCTGCGGAAGGCTGGTAAACGTAGTTGGCGGCAGGTACTTGTAATAGAACATTTCCGAAATGTGATCCTTGGAGCCGAGGTATTGATCCACTTTCTGCATGACGCTGTAGGCGTCAGTACCCAAGAAAGCTGGCTGGGCAGGAGCCAGGTAGTTATTCTGGGGACCGGGAGAGGTGGGATTTGGAAGATACTGGAACCATTGCTTGGCGAGCGAATTTTGCAGGCGTGGATCAGTGGGACAAATTACGTTCGGCGTGTGGCCGTCGCACCCCATGAACTGCTGATGGGTAGCGGGATCGTAAATCGGAATCAACTGACCGGTCTGTGGATCGGTCCAGTCGCGAAAATCTCCCTGGCGTTCGGCGAGCGAAGGAATGGAGATTGTGGGACGGGTCAAGGCGCCTCGAATCCTGAAGGCTTCAAAGTTGGCGAAGAAGAACGTCCGGTAGTTCTCGTTTTTCCAGAAAGGCAGCTTCAACGGGCCGCCGAAATTTCCTCCAAAGTCGTTTTCGATGTCCTGGGCCTTTTGCGAGGCGGGGATGCCCCATTGGGTCGCATTGAGCGCGGTATCTCGATGGAATAAGTAAGCGGTCCCGTGGTAATTGTTCGTTCCCGACCTTACGTTCTCTATTGTGACTCCGCCCGCGCTTCCGTACTGTGGGTCATAGTTCGAGGTAAGGACTTGAAATTCGCTGATCACGTCCGGGGATTGCGGAAAATCGTTAACCGCGCCCGTCAGGCCCTGGGTACCGGAAGAGTTGAACAGAGCGATGCCGTCGAGCACGGCGATCCCGGTCTGCGACTGGCCACCATTGACATGCGCCCCGGAGACGTCCCCGCTGCCCCGCACCACCCCAGGAAGAATGGAAGCGAAGTTGGCTGCCGAACGCATGGATCCGCCCACCAACAGCGGAACATCCTGGATGACCTGGGGATCGATACTGCCGCGAAGCTCCGCGTTCTCGTAGTTCAGCGGGGAAGCATCGGCCGCCACCTCCACGTTCTGAGAGGTGCTTTCGAGCTTGAGCTGCACGTCCTGGCGAATGGGGTAGCCGACTCGCACCAGAATGCCGTCCTGCGTGTATTCACCGAAGCCCGCCGCGGTGATTTTGAGTTCGTACGTACCCGGCAGGACGTTCCGGAAAGAATAATATCCGTTGGCGTCGGAAACATAGCTGGCGGTTTGGCCGGTGTCCTTGGACGTCAGCCGCACTTGCGCGCCCTGAATCACCGCGCCTTTGGGATCAATGATCTCGCCGGTGACCGAGGCGTTGTTGCTCTGCGCCCAGAGCGTTGTAATCGATAACGTACAGACCGAGAAAAGGCACGCCGCAGATGTCCACAATATCTTTCGCATCTTAGACTCCTCTTACTGCCGCGCATTGGAATTCCCCCGGGGTCCCAATCATTTCTCATAGGCGCTGGTGAACGCCTCTTTTAAAGTTCTCCAACATGTGATCGCAGCTGCGCATGGTGAAAGCGACGATCGGCATGGTCGTGGTTTTGTCGGTACAGCTTGGAAAAATGCCGGCATCGCAGATGTAGAGATTGCCAACGTCGTGGGTCTGTGCCCATTTATTGGTAACGTACTTCTTAGGGTCGTTTCCGAACCTGCAGACGCCAGTCTCGTGCAAACTGGTCCCGGGACGGTTGGGCTCATCATCGGCGCCCCAGAGTTCGCCGTCCATGGACTTAAACAAGTCGATCATCACCTGCTTCGAGTGTTCCCACATTAAGAGTTCGTTTTCCCCCCACTGAAAATGAAAGCGGAGCTGGGGTATACCGAAGATGTCTTTCTTTCCCGCATCTATGTCCACGTAGTTGGTGGCACTCGGTAGCGAGGGCGCCTGAATGAGAGCGTCTATGGTGGTGGGATAGTAGCGCTTGATATCGCGCTTGAACTTCGACCCAAAGCCTTCAATGCGCCCGTAGTAGCCCGGGAACTCGCCGCAGCCACCGCCCATATACACGGAGTAGCCGCGGATAAACTTCTCTTCCCGTGGGTTCTTCAGGTTTTGCCAGCGCGGCATCCAGGCAATGGTCGAGTCGGCGATATCGTCTGGCCGTGCCGGCTGACCCAGCAACTGGGGCAAATAGCCATAGCCCGGGCTGCCGTAGAGGTGATCGCACAGGTTTTTCCCCAGCTCTCCGCTCGAATTGGCTATGCCGGCCGGCCAATGCCGGGATTTCGAGTTCAGCATGATGTGCGCGGTTTCGACACACGATGCTGCTAGCACGAGCACCTTGGCATAGACTTCCACTTCCCTCCGGCTTGTTCGATCGACGTAGGCGACGCCCCTCGCCATGCCGTTCTCATCGACAAGTACTTCGCGCACCAGGGCATTAGTAACCAGCGTGAGGTGCTGGGTAGCTTCCGCATCCGGAATGGTGAACCAGGTGGGAGAGAAGAACGCTCCGATATCGCAGCCACGGCTGCAGTTACCACAGTAATGACAACTGGGATGTTGGTTGTGCCATACCGTCAGCTGGGCGCAGCGATCCGGCAAATACGGGACTCCGATTCTCTCCGCGCCCTTCTGGATGATGAAGTCGATACAACGAAACGGAAGGGGCGGAAGATATTCGCCATCCGGGTTGCTCGGCCGGTTCTGGATGGTGCTGGCGACGCCCATGTAACGCTCGGCCTTGGAGAACCACGGGGCGGCTTCCGCATAGTCGACCGGCCAGTTCTCGCCGAATCCATCGAGATCCGCGGCTTTGAAATCAATATCGCCAAATCGCGCCGAGGAGCGTCCCCAGAAATTCGCCTTTCCACCGGTTGCCTTGCAGCGCTTCCAGTACCAATCGGTGCCCGGCGCGTTCGAATATGCAATGTCGTGCTCAAATAAATCTCTGCCTTCGCTGTACTCGGATTCTTCGACGGAATACGGTTCCTGGTGCGCTTTGCCCTGGAAGCGCAGGGGATTGCCGAAGCCGCGAAACCTTAGGTCGTATACCTGCCGGTGTCCGCGGTAGTCTTCTTTGATGTCGATGCGTGGCCCAGAATTCAAAGCACATACCTCGAGACCGGCTTCGCAGAGGATCTTCATCGCGGTGCTGCCGCCGGCACCCGTTCCCACCACGATTACGTCAAAGCTGTTTGAAGCCAAGACCAGGCCCTCGTTTAAAGGCGGTTGGAAACGCTAGCGCCAGGCGCTTCCCGGAGATTCCTGTGCTCCGGGTCATCGGTATGCGGGCAGCCTGGCATTTGCGGCCAGGAGGTTCGCAGACCGGGATAGCCGAGACTCTCCAGGCCGACTTTTGTGGTGTAGTACCCGACCACGGTGTAGTCGCGCATCATCTGAAAAAACGCACGCCCAGCTTCCGTAGTTGGTTGGAACTTCTCCTTGTAAGCAAGCTCCTCGAGAAGGCGGTTTTGCTCGGCCGGCGTCGACTGCATGAACTCGCGGCTGTAGAGCGATCGACTGCGGGCGTTGATCCAACCTAACCCAGCAACAAATGTGTTTTGCACTTCATTCCCGGCGGCGATGGCATCGTCGGTGGAACGAATATCGCGTGAAGTGTTTACGGGCACCCGGTTTGCCACCATGAAATCAATAAACTCGGCGACGCCGGCCTGCCTGGCTCCCGGATTTTCGTCTTCCGGAATGATCATCTCGGCAAGGTGCTCGACCATTCGGAACTGCCCGGTCGAGAAAAACAATGGCTTATACGCCTGCGATTGAAGCTGGAGCCCCATCGGCTGTGGATGATCCTGGGGGCAGGCGAACGCCCATCGGCTGAACCCCGGGAAAGAAGCGGCGACCGCCGCAATCCCGATGTAGCGGAAGATTTCGCGACGTTCGATGCTCTGTCCGCCCAAATTCGCCTCGCTGAAACCGTTTTCTGCAAGCGGTTACATGGGCAGACTTTTTAGCATTGCCCGATCCCAACTGTCAAGCCTGAACGTTACTCCACTCTTTTCTTCCTGATATCGGCGGGTTTGACGCGAGAGGACGGCGACGGGCTGGCGCTAGACCCCGGTAAGCATGGAGCTTCACCACGGTATGCTCGTCGACGGCCGGAGCGAACAGAACTAGTACTGTGGATTGGAGGTCGCGCTCGAGCCGCTCAAGAAGTGACGGTTCCTGGTTCGAGAATCTGGTGATAGCGATTGATTCTGAGCGCCGCGGAATTCTGCCGTGCTCCGCTGGGCCAGAGGATTTCGACACTCACCGTTTGGTCCGCCGGCAAAGCTCCCAATCCGAAGAGGATCCGCTTATCGTGCGACGAGAGATAGCTTGCGCCGCCGGTTACCCAGCGCACCAGTTTGCGGTCCGCCACGCTCAGGGTTAACTTCGCCCCGATTGCGTCGCGATTGCTCCTGCTCCCAATCAGCTGTACTCCTACCCAGGAATTCTTCTCGCCGACGTTATTCCGAAGAAGAACCGGGGAGTCCCCGATACAGGTAAAAATGGCATCGGGCGCGCCGTTGTTATCCCAATCTCCGATGGCCAGACCGCGTGCCAAATAGCCCTTGGAGAACGCGGTCCCGGCGCTTGAGGTCGCGTCCTCAAATCGACCATTGCCTAAATTATGCAGAAGCAAGGGTCGTTCCTTGTATTTCACCTGCGGCTGCAAGGATTCAACCACCTCGTTGACATGGCCGGTCACCAGCATGAGGTCGAGATGCCCGTCATTGTCAAAATCGAGGAAGCGAACGCCCCACCCCACGTCGAACCGTGCAGCGCCGGCTATTCGGGCCGCGCGCCCAACTTCTTCGAAGAGCAGACCGGCGCGGCTGAGAAACAACGATGGGTATTCAAAACTGAAATTGGTCACTACGAAATCCGGTCGACCGTCGCCATTGATGTCGCCTGCATCTACGCCCATACCGGCTTTCGCGTTCCCGTTGCTGTCGTATGCGATTTCGGCATCCACGCCGGCATCGGCGAAGGTTCCGTCGTGTTTGTTCACCAGCAGCAGATTTGGGGAGGCATCGCGAGCCACAAACAAGTCCGGCCAGCCGTCCCCGTCAATATCCAGCGCAACTACTCCCAGTGCTCTTCCTACAAGCCGATCAAGCCCTGATGCCCGGCTCACGTCGGTGAAGGTGCCATTGCGATTGTTGTGATAAATGGTTAGCGGCATGCCTTTATAGGCGCGTTGTTCGCAGTAGGTCCGGACGTTAAGATACTCGCAACGCGGGCCCGTACTCTCAAAAGACAACTCGGCGTAATTGCAGATCACCAGGTCGAGAAAACCGTCGCGGTCGTAGTCGAACCAGGCGGCGCTCGCGGCCCATCTCCCGGCATTGCGCAGACCGGCGTCCTCGGTGACATCGGTGAAGGTGCCGTTGCCGTTGTTGTGGTAAAGCAGACAATTTGGAAATCCCGTAATCAGAATGTCCTGGCGGCCATCGTTGTCGAAATCGGCGATAGCCACACCCACGCCGTAGGTCTTGACCCGGTCGAGACCCGCTTCGGAAGCGACATCGACAAACTTGCCATTGCCCAAATTGCGATACAAGGCATTCTCGACCGGTTTCTCGCTCTTGCCGTGGGGTGTTTCACCGCCGTTCAACAGGAAAATATCCAGTTGTCCGTCGTCGTCAAAATCGAAAAACCCGACACCGCCTCCCATGGTTTCGATCAGGTACCGGTCCGGGGAAGATCCGCTGAAATGCCGCCAGTTGACACCCGCTTTCGCGGTCACATCGGAAAAAATGGGGCCCGCCGAAGTGCTGCTTCCCAACAGGGTCGAGGGAACGAGCTCGCCGGCGGCCGCTACGGAGAGGGTGGTAAGGAATTTGCGCCGCGAGAGGCCGGCGGGAAGACTGCCGGGGCCAACGGCTTTGCACCCAATCTTGGACGCTCTCATTGCTTTTCGGGCAGGACAAACGGTGGGGTACTGCCGCCCTCCTCCTCCCGTTGCTTTAGCTTCTCAAAGAGTGCGAATTCTTTCCCCGCCTGGTCGGGGCGGTCCATACGGCGGTAAACGCGCGACAGTGCGAAATGCGCCTTGCTTCGATCGGGATCGGACGCGAGCGAGCGCAAGAGATCCTCTTCTGCCTCATGCAGTTTCCCCTCCTCGAGGGCGATCTGACCGAGCAGATAGTGGGCTTGGGCGGACTGCGGAGCGAGCTTCACCGCCTTCTCGAGGAGGGCCTTAGCTTGTGGGTGCAACCGCAGGGCCTCAGGAGAGGCTAGCAACATCTCTGCGTAGGAGACATAGAAACGCGTGTCACCCGGAAACCGGGAGATTCCAGCCCTACACTGCGAGATGGCCGCCTCGCCCTGACCGGTAACGTAATAGGCTCCAGCAACACCGAACAGGGCATCGGGATTCCGGTTATTCAGACGCACCGCGTGCGTGTAACTCTCCATGGCATCCTTATAATCATTCCTCGCTAGGTCCACATTTCCCCTCCATACCCAGGGGCGGCTGTCCTTGGGGGCAATCGTGAGGGCCTGTTTCGCGACGAGGAGGGCATCTCCGGTTCTGTGCTGGTAGAGAAAAAGAGAAATCAGGTCCTCGTATAGCTCGACTCGTGAAGGGTCAACCGCAATTGCGCGCCGGTAGGCGGCGGCAGCCTGCTCGGGCTCGCGCTCGGACTCGAGGCAGTTTCCCAGCAGATTCTCGAGGTCGGCGTTGTTTACTCCTTCTGACTTCAGTTCGAGCAGGAGCTCCTTTGCCCGCAGGACCTGGGACTGGCGGTAGAGAAGTCTTGCCAACTGAAGGCCGGCTGCGGGCCGGGCCGAGTCCTCGCTGGGAATCAACGCGAACAACGCCTCCGCGCTTTCCCGGTCTCCACTCGTCATTGCAATTTGCCTACAGCCCCTGACCGCGCCAGCCCATGCCTTGTCCGAAGCGTGAAGCTTCAGAACGTCAACCACCTTGGCGATCTTGTCGGCCTGACCACTCTCGATGAGGGAGTGGAACAAAGCTAGGGTGCGCGCGGGTTCAACCACCACCAATTCAAACTGTGAGTCCAACAACTGGGCGGCGTTTGCGTAGTCTCCCGTCCTCTCCTTCACCAAGCCTAGTAACAACACGGCTCCGGGATCGCCCGGATGCTTCTCGAGCACGGAATGAAGGTTCTTCTCGGCGGCGGGCATCCGTCCCATCTGCCATTCGACCGCCGCCGTCTCGCGTCGAAAGTCGACGTTTTCCGGAGCCAGGTGAACGGCTCTCTCGAAGCTCTCGAGGGCTTCATCCCATTTTCCCTCAAGCCCGAGTATGGATCCCAGTTGGGCATGATATACGGCGACGGAAGGAGCGCCGCTCACCGCCCGACGAAGTTCTCGTTCTGCATCCGCCAGCTTTCCCTGGCGGGCGAGGGAAATCCCGTTGGCAGCTAGATCCTGAACGGGCACATTCTGCGCGCCGACTACGGGCGCGGCAATAAGAACGAGGATACTGGCAATGGTCAGGTACATCGAGGCCGTTTAAGTCTAGTGCCGTTTACGTCTAGGGATTCATTTCGAGTTGCGGCCGCCGGGCCGGTGCAGTCGAGCGGCGAATGACAAGATCGGTCTCCAGCATGTAATTCGTGCCTTTTTTGCGCTTGAGCCTGAGCATTCTTTCTAGCGCTTCAAAGGCTTTGACGCCCAGCTCCTCCCGCGGAACCCGAATCGTTGTAAGCGGACGGCGCGCTAGAAAAGCAAAGAAAATATCGTCAATTCCAATAACCGAGACATCTTCCGGAACCTGCACTCCCGATTCCTCAAGGGCGATCATCGCACCCATAGCAATCAGATCGTTGCCGCAGAACAGCACCGTAGGAACCTGTCGGCCGGACAAAACCTCCCGAACCGCCGACGCCCCAGCGTCCACGCGGTAGTTGCTTTCGAGCACGCAAACCGGCTTCAAGCCGCGGGCGGTGAGTCCCGTGACTAGCGCATTCTTGATGGTCACGGCGGTACGGTTGCCGGCCGGTCCCGCTATCACGCCTGTGCTGCGATGACCCAACTCGACTACGTGTTGAATGGCTTTCTGAATCCCGGGTCCGTAGTCGATACAGATGTTGCTGAGCAGTTTTCCAGCAGGATCGGAATTGCATAACACCACAGGAATGCCGGAGCCAGTAAGTTCAGCAACCATCTCGCGGTCCAGGGTGCTGGTGACGACGGCTGCGGCCCTGACATCGCTCTCCCTCAGTTTCCGCATTACGGCCTTGATGCGGTGGCCATCGTATTCGGTGTTGCATAGCAGCACGTCAAAGCCGCGATTCCACGCCATGGCTTGAAAGCCCCGAATAATTTCGGGAAAGTAGGGATTGGCAATCTCGGAAATGACCAGTCCGAACAAATCGCTGCGCCCGGTGGCCAGTCGACGGGCGTGCACATTCTTGAAGTAGTTTAATTCGCGGACTGCTTTCAGTACCCGCGAACGAGTCTCTTCAGAGATGTACTGCGTATTATTGAGAACGCGCGAAACCGTGGCCGGAGATGCTCCCGCTCGTTGGGCAACTTCGCGCATGGTGTAAGGCATAGGCTGCGCTCTTGCCAGTTCGAGCCGCAACTGGCATGGTGCACGAAAATCAGAACAGAAAAACATATCATGAATATTGGCGGAAAACGCCCGTGGGTTCCTCGACCGCCTGCCTCGACTGCCCGTGTCCAGGCGAAATCCCTCAGTGTCAGCCATGTTCTGAAGCGGTTTCTGGAACCGCTTTCATCTACTGGCGATGATTGGCATGAGATTTTCGTTTTCCCCCAAACTTTATTTCGCCGCTGGCCGGCTCACATCGCGCCCAACTGCGATTCGCCTGCGTGGAGATGCTGGCGCCGCTTTCAGCGCGGCGCGCGCTCCATTTCCTTTGAGAATCTCTTTTCTTTTCGCCGTCTGATTGACCGTCCTCCGTCTTTACGGTTGGCGGCGCTTCGGCCCGGCCTGGGAGCCTACAGAAATTTCTTTAGTAAATGTTCGTGCTCTGATATATGTGCGGTCATGCCCGCCATCGCCAACAGTCACGAGGAGGGACTTCGACAGCAGCTCAGCCCCGGCCAAATGGCTATGGTGGCGGTTGGAGGCTCGATTGGAACCGGAATGCTGCTGGGCTCGGCGGTTACCCTCAGCATTGCCGGGCCCGCGGTGATCTTCAGCTATGCGTTCGCCGCTTTTATCGCCTGGACCGTCGCCATGGCCATGGGCGAACTCTCGAGCATGCACCCTGCCGCTGGTTCCTTCGGTATATATGCGGACCTTTATCTCAACGAATGGGCGGGCTTCATTTCCCGTGCGGGTTTTTGGGCGTCAATTTCGATCGCAATTGGAGCAAACCTGGTCGCCTCGGCCACATACATGGCGTTCTGGTTCCCCAAAGTCCCTCCCCTCGTCTGGCTCGCGACCTTCTCGTTAATTCTTTGGTTCGTGAACCTGCGGAGCGTTCGCGCCTACGGACGCTTCGAATATTGGTTCTCCATGCTGAAATTGGCTACCATGGCGGCGTTCATTGTTGTGGGAGGAACTCTTTTGTTGCGCGGCTCGGTGACCGCGCATTACACGTCGTCCGGCGGGTTTTTTCCCCACGGGCATGTGGCCCCACTGCTGGCTATAACCTTCGCACTCTACACGTTTGGGGGCATCGAAATCGTTGCCATTACGACGGGGGAAGCAAACTCACGGACGGTTATTCCGAGGGCCGTCCGGCTCACCTTTGCCATTCTGTGCATTGTCTATCTGGGTGCGATTGCCGTGCTCGCCGGGGTGATGCCGTGGAACCAGGTGGGCACGGGCGAGAGCCCGTTTGTGACGGTGTTTCGCAGCATAAGAATTCCCGCAGCCGCCGGCTTGATGAATTTCGTAATTTTGACCGCGG
>Ga0123355_10014612_pt1 | contig 12291 bp, 14 predicted proteins | sample TergutEmb28metaG_3_FD_89872 | JGI IMG/M metagenome (GOLD analysis project Ga0123355, IMG submission 89872) | Embiratermes neotenicus P1 segment gut microbial communities from Petit-Saut dam, French Guiana - Emb289 P1 | ecosystem: Host-associated > Arthropoda: Insects > Digestive system > Gut ...
AAACCTAATTAACCACAATCATCTCAAAACGGCAGGGAAAGCCCCTGCCGTTTTTCTTTTCGCACTCTTCTCATATAAATTTTTGCAATTTCATACATTTTTCATTTATGTCGCATGAAGTCATTTTTTGAACTTTCATGCCATCATATTTAAAATAGTCTTTTGGGTAAATCCTGCCCTACTGCTAATCTCATTTTATACAATTTTTAATGTACGTAATATTTTACTACACGGAGGGAAAAAAATGAAACCAACGACAGTTAATTTTAAAGAAGCAGTAGTAGCTATGCCAAAAAGAGAAAAGCAAGCATTGCATCAATACGGCAGCGAAATTCCCAGCATAGCAAGCGGCAAAGCCAGAAGAAGCCAAAGGCAAAGCGCATCAAACTTTCCAGAAAACCTGACCCGCACCCGCGAGGAATTAGGCTGGTCAATAGCCGAACTTGCAGGTTTCGTAGGTATATCAGCATCAGACCTAGGAGCAATAGAAAGTGGTGAAGTAAGCCCGCGGCTTGATTTGGTTATGAAATTGTGTGTTTTGATGTGTGTTGATGTTGGGGATATGGTGATGTAGGGTCACCATATATGGTGACCCACCGTCCCACGGAAAACCAAAGGAAAACCAAAAAACAGGCGACCCGAAAGCCGCCTGTTTCTCCACGCTTGATATTTTTAAATTATTTAGTTGGGGTTTTTAGTTCTGTTAAGCTTTTTGCTAAGTAAATTACAACATCCAGTTCTTCATCCGAAAGCTTGCTTGTGAAAGCATTTAGCTTGTTGAGTTTGTTTTTTCTGCTTTTGGCTTCTTCGGTTTTTTCGCTTTCTTTTTTACAATCTTCATTGTAAAAAGCTTCGACCGATATGCCAAACGCGCTAGATAGCTTGCGCAGATTAAAGCTTGTTATCCCTCTTTCGCCGCGTTCCATTAGTCCGACAGCTGCAACGGTAAGACCGACCATTCTCGCCGCTTCTTCCAATGAAAAGCCTGCGGCCACGCGCTGTTTGCGCACATTTTTGCCAATCATGGCATTGAATTGGTTTTTGTCCACTCCTTCACCCCCTTTCGTCAGGGAATATTATATCACAAAACGTCAAAATTTTCAACTGTTATTTTCATCTGCCAGAACAAAATCCAAGCGGCGCATATCTAGATTCGCTCCGCTAACGGTTATTTGTAATTTTTTGCCAAGGTCATATTCGCGGCCATGCTTGCGGCCGATGAAGCAAAACCTATCTTCAAAATACTCATAATAATCATCTCGCACACTCGTCATGGCTACAAATCCTTCGATGGTGTTTTCCAGCTCAACATAAAAACCGCTGGGGGTGGTGTGGGAGATAGTGCCCGCAAAAGTTTGCCCCACTTTATCCGCCATAAATTCCACTTTTTTAAGCTTATCAACATCCCTTGCGCACTCGTCGGCGCGGCGTTCGTTTTGGGAAGCATGCTTGCAAATATCTGGCAAAATTTCGCTAAGGCGGCTGGTGTAGCCCTCGTCAATTTTGCCCGCTAGTGTTGTGCTGATAATGCTGTGTATCACCAAATCGGGAAAGCGGCGGATTGGGGATGTGAAATGGCTATAATATTCCGTGGCTAGGCCAAAATGTCCGAGTGCTTGCGGAAAATAGCGCGCTTGTTTAAGGCTGCGCAAAACAAGCTTGCTGACCACCGCGCCATAAGGCTCGCTCTCCACTCGTTTTAGCAAATTCTGCAAATTTTTAGCATGGCCGCCGCCTTTTTTAAGGCTAACCCCAAGGGATTTTAAAGATAGCATAAGGGCTTCGATTTTTTCGGCATGAGGCTCTTCATGAACGCGATAGACAAAAGGCATGTCCATCCAAAAATACTCTGTGGCCACAACTTCATTAGCGCATATCATAAATTCTTCGATGATAGATGTTGCGGTGCTGCGCCCGCGGCGCACAACATCCACCGCGCGGCCAGCGGCATCCACCACAATTTTGCACTCGGCAAAATCGAATTCCAAAGAGCCTTTTTTAAGACGCTTTGCACGCAAAATTAGCGAAAGGTCTTTCATATTTTTAAAAATATTTATAAATTCTGGATAGCTTCCGCGATGCTCGGAATTTTCGTTTTCTAAAATGTCGGCAAGGGTCGTGTAAGTCACGGCATGGTCGGAATGTATTACCGATTTGCAAATTTCGTGGCCAGCCACTTTGCCCGATGCATCTACATCCATGATGCATGTCAGAGCTAATCTGTCAACATTTGGATTTAGCGAGCATATGCCATTTGAAAGATTTGGCGGCAACATGGGAATTACGCGGTCGGCCAAATATACGCTGGTGGCGCGCTTTTGCGCCTCTTTCCAAAGGGGCGTGCCCACGGCAACATAATGGCTAACGTCTGCAATATGAACATAAAGGCGATAGTTGCCATTTTCCAGCTTTTCTAGGGATATGGCATCATCGATGTCCTTTGTGTCCTCGCCGTCAATGGTGACAGTTGGCAAAGCGCGGAAATCGCGGCGGCCTGCTATTTCGGATTCTAAGACAACATGGGGCAAGCTCTCGGCCTGTGCCAGCACATTTTTTGGGAAAACATAAGGAATATCATGCTCCACAACCAGCGATAAAACATCCATGCCAATATCCAGCGGATTGCCCAAAACTTGCAAAATGCGGCCTTCGTTCGGCCTGTCGTCATAAAATTTATCTATTTTGGCCTTGACCTTTTCTCCGTCCCTCGCGCCGTTCATGAGCTTCCAGGGGATAAAAACATAATCGCCCATGCGCTTATCATCGGGAATAACGCGGCCGCCTTCAACGCCGCCTTCAAAAGTTCCTACAAAATGTTGCTTTTTGCGCTCTACTACGGATACAATCTCGCCCATATCGCTAGGGGTGTCCTTTTTAACAATACGGCACAAAACCGTGTCACCATGCATGGCAGTATTAACATTTTCGGCAGGAATATGAATATCAGGCCCTCCGTCATGCAAAACAAACCCATAGCCCTTGAATGTGGCTGAAAAAACGCCCGAGATAAGCCCCATTTTTTCCACGGATTGATATTTGCCGCGCTTGGTGGTCATAATTTTGCCCTCGGCCATAAGTTCTTCTAAAATGCGTCCGAAAACGCCTGAATCTTCGCCAGGCACACTAAGCATAACCGCCATATCCTTTGCAGTCATCGGCCTATATTCATTACTATTAATATAACCTTCAACTTTATCTTTTTGTATTTTCAAATATTCCGTCTCCTTCATTTTTCCTCCGCAAGCAAATCATCCATCCACTCATTGAAGCTTTTTGCGATTTCAAGAGCTTCGGCGGCCATTTCTTTTGTCAGTTCGATATTTAATTCTTTTGGATAATTTGTGTCAAAATAATAGTCTGTAAGTTTTGATAAATTTCCGCGCGTAGCACTATCAGAAGCCACGCCCGCCAGCGCACACACTCTATCATATAATCTGCCCAAATTATGGGTATTGAGTATCAGCATATCATTGGGATTACCATTAAGCTCGATATAATGTTTCATGCGCTTTTCCGCGCTTTGTTGGCAAAATCTTCCGCACGGGTCATAGTATTCTAGTGAAAAATTTCCTGTTGCATATTTATAATCGCGATTTGAATACTCTAAATAGCTTATAGCGGCCATAATACCAATCCCTCGTCACGTATATACATATTTGTATCAAAAACATCTTTTGCATCTTGCAAAGCTTGCGGTGTTGTGAAAAATAAATTAACCTCGATTCGCTCGTCAATTTCTTCACCAATTCCGCGCAAAATGCCTCTTTCCAGCGATGTTAGCGGCACGCTTTCTACGACCGCAATATCAATATCAGATGAAAGCTTTGCTGTGCCTTTTGCATGCGAACCAAACAAAACCAAGGAGCTTGTTTCGATGCCTAGCTCAGCAAAATTTTCGACAAACCTATCAAGAAACTCTCTAACATAAGCACGCATCCAAACACCTCCCTTGCAATTTTAATATATTTTGCCAGTTTTGTCAATGCCCCTTCTTGTAATAATAAATTCAAAATGTTATAATGGAGATGATGATATGAAAAAGTTTTTTGTGGCGGCTTTGTGCTTTGCCCTTTTTGCCGCGGGTGGCGGGGTTTCTAACGAGCTTATGCGGTGGTATTTCACGCGGCCAGATAGCGCGGGCGATGCGCCAGGATGGGATGATAGCTTCGATTTGGCGCAGTATGATGCATATTATCTTGGCGATACCTCGCAAAAGGATATCTTTTTGACATTTGACGAGGGATATGAAAACGGATACACATCTGTTATTTTGGACGTTTTAAAGGAGAAAAATGTTCCAGCGGCGTTTTTTGTTACAAAAAGTTATATACGCGAAAATCCTGATTTAATAAGGCGCATGGTGGACGAGGGACATGTTGTGGGCAATCATACCGTGCGGCACAAAAGCTCTCCTTCTCTAAGCCCTGCGGAACTAACAAGCGAGCTTACTGCTGTTTCGGAATATTTTAAAGAAATGATAGGCACGGATATTCCGCCATTTTTCAGGCCTCCAATGGGCGAATATAGCTTGCAAACTTTGCAAACCACAAAAGATGCGGGCTATGCCACCATTTTTTGGTCATTTGCTTATGCCGATTGGCTTGTGGATAAACAGCCAGGGGCGGGGGTCGCCCATAAAAAAGTGGTGGATGGTTTGCATAATGGGGCGATATTGCTTTTGCATGCAGTTTCAAGCTCTAATGCCGAAGCCATGGGAGATATTATTGATTCTGCCCGCGCGCTTGGTTATGAATTTAAAAGTTTATATCAATTAACAAACCCAATGTGGCCGCCGCCACTTGGGTGACAAATTATGGAGGGATATTTATGAACAAAGCTAATATCAAGCTAGATTTTAACAATGTACTGACGGATTTTGTCGGCATACACGGTATTTCCCTTGACGAGATTGGGGAAATTGGGGGCAAAATTGATAATGCGGTGCGGGGCATGGTAGAAAAAGCCCCGCAAATGGCTTGGCGCGAGTTGCCTTTTAACCAAGATGCGGTTGTGGCAGAAATTTTGGCATATGTAGCCGAAAAATCTCCGCAAATAGATAGCTTGGTGGTGCTGGGCATAGGAGGGTCGGCTCTTGGGCCTATTGCTTTGCAACAGGCCATACATAGCCCGTTTTATAATGTTTCGGCCGATTTGCGCCGCGGTTTGCCACAGCTTTTTGTTTTGGATAATATCGACCCTACTACCATGTCCGATTTATTCGGCATGCTAAATCTTGAAAAAACGCTATTTAGTGTTGTTTCAAAATCGGGCGCGACTTCCGAAACCATGAGCCAATTTATGATTGTTAAAGATATGCTGGAAGCAAAGCTGGGCAAGGATGCGGCCAAAAACCATATTGTTTGCACAACCGATGCGCAAAATGGCAATCTTATTAAAATTGCGCAGACCGAAGGTTACAAAACTTTTATCATCCCATCAGGCGTTGGCGGCCGCTTTTCGCAACTATGCCCTGTTGGCCTCATTCCTGCGGCTTTTTGCGGTATGGATATTGCGCTGCTGCTCGAAGGCGCGGCGGATATGGATGCGCGTTGCAAAAATCCTGATGTGCTTCAAAATCCCGCCTATGCTTTTGCTATTTTGCATTATTTGGCACTTAAAAAAGGCAAAAACATTTCGGTTATGATGCCCTATGCTGATTCTTTGAAGTTTATGTCGGATTGGTATGCGCAATTGTGGGCAGAATCACTGGGCAAACGCCACGATAATGATGGCAATGAGGTTTTTGTCGGCCAAACTCCCGTCAAGGCACTCGGAGCAACCGACCAGCACTCCCAAGTGCAATTATATGCCCAAGGGCCTTTTGATAAAATTTTTGTATTGATGGGCGTGGAGGATTTTGGTAATAATATTACTATTCCCAAAACTTATGAGGATATGCCGAGCTTGGGCTTTTTGGGCGGACATACTATGGGCAAACTATTGCAAACATCGCAAATGGCTACTGAATATGCCCTATCGCAAGCAGGTCGCCCCAATATGACCATAACCATGCCTGTTGTTAATGAGTACACCATGGGGCAGCTATTTTGTATGTTGGAATTAGCCACGGCATTTGCGGGCGAGCTATTAAATATTGATGCATTTGACCAGCCAGGCGTTGAAGAAGGCAAAAACGCGCTATATGCATATTTTGGCCGCCCTGGCTACGAAGAGAAAAAAGCAGAAATGGCCGCACAGCCCACCAAAAACCCGAAATATATTGTGTAGGGTCACCATACATGGTGACCCTCCTAACGGAGGAACATGCAAGAAATAACCATAACCCCCCTAAACGCAAACCAGCGGCTTGACAAATTTGTTTTGCGACAGCTTGGCAAACCCCCGAAATCTTTTGTTCAAAAGATGTTGCGCAAAAAGAACATCACCGTGAACGGAGCAAAAGCCGAGGGGGCTTTTGTGCTGTCTGTTGGAGATATTGTTAAAATTTACATATCGCCCGAAACACAAGCGAAATTTGCCGCGCCAGCCAAAACCTTCCCTGCGGGGGAAATTGATATTGTTTATGAAGATGGTGGTATTATACTACTTAACAAACCATCAAACCTTTTAACTCAGCCAGACACCGCGGGGGGCGATAGCCTTATAGGGCGCGTGGCAAACTACGCTAGCACAGGCGATTTTGCACCTGTCGCCATAAACCGTCTTGACAAAAACACGACGGGTCTTGTGGTGTGCGCAAAAAATCTCCCTGCCGCCCAGCATCTTTCAAAACTTATGCACGACCGTAAAATCCAAAAGGTTTATTTGGGCGTGGCACATGGGGAAATTCTAAATGAAATGACCCTCGAAGGATTCCACACAAAAGATTCAAATAAAAATATAGCAAAAATAAGCACTTCACATAAAACAAATGCCAAAAAAGTGCTCACGCAAATCGTGCCGCTTGACTATGATGCAGCAAAAAATGTTACAATGCTAAAAATACATCTTCACACAGGGCGAAGTCACCAAATACGAGCGCATTTGCATAGCATTAGTCGCCCTCTTATGGGCGATGCCAAATATGGCGGCAAGGGAGCAGGGCGGCAGATGCTCCATGCTTATCAAATAATTTTCGATGGCAAAACTTTCACAGCAGACCTACCGCAAGATATGTCCGTATATTTTAATGGTATAAATTTACAAAAATAGGGGGATAATGCAAATGAGTTTTTCAAACAGAGGCCTTCGCGGCGGCACTTTTGAAGAAATGATAAACCTTTCAAACCAGCGTTATAAAGACCAAGGTTTGGCCATTGTTGAAAAAATACCAACCCCCATAACCCCCGTGGCTATCGATAAAGAAAGCCGCACCATAACTCTGGCCTATTTTGAAAAAAAGAGTACGGTGGATTATATAGGTGCGGTGCAAGGCATACCCATTTGTTTTGACGCAAAAGAAACCAGGCAAAAATCCTTTCCCATAAACAATATCCATCATCATCAAATAGAGTTTATGGAAGCTTTTGTGCGGCAACAAGGCATAGCTTTTATGCTTGTTAATTTTGCGGCTTTGAATCAATGCTTTTTCCTGCCGCTTAAAGATTTAAAGCCACTTTGGGAAGCAGCGCAAAATGGCGGCAAAAAATCTATTCCTATTGCAGAATTTAGGGATGAGTATTTAGTGCAGATGAAGGGTGGATATTTTCGGTACTTGGATGCTATTGCTACTTACATAGAGGGGTAATGCCGGTTAAAACCGGCTAAAGATTACGACTGAAAGTCGATGGCGACCCGACTTTCAGTCGTAATCTTTAGCAGGTTTCAACCTGCACTCGCGTACTGCCAAGGGGGAGAAGGAGGAGCAGAATGAAACTCTTATTTTTCACCCTTATTTTTTTGCTATCCCTATTCTTAACAGGATGCTCGCATAGCGAAGTATATGCGCCAGTCCTGCCGCCTGTAATCATTACAGAAGCAGAGTCAAGCGAAATTATATATCTAGATGTTAAAATAGAATTGCAAGATAGTCCTTTATCAAAACACGAGCCGCCCGCGGGCGTGTTTTTGGGCGCGTGCATCACCCGCGCACCAGCTTTAAACAATATCTCAAATTTTCAATCCTATATCGGCGTAAACCATGCCATATTTGCCCACACAATGCATCTTGGCGATGCTTTTCCATTACTATGGGTCACAAATAATATAGCTAACTCCTCTGCTCCCCTAATAACCTTAATCCCTCCTGATGGCGGCAATCCATACGACCTAAATCTTATAAAAGACTTTGCCGCCCAGGCCTCGCTCCTGAATACAGCAACTTTCGTTTTGCTCTATCCCATCTTGCAAACATCAAACCACACCCCAGGGGAATATAAAGCATTTTTCCGCGAAGCCCACGCCATTTTTGCCGAAGCCGCCCCAAATGTTGCGCTTGTGTGGGGCATAGATGCTCACAATCTGCATATTGCAAACCATTTTTTTCCTGGAAATAATTATGTGGATTGGATACATCTCACTATGCATAAAGAAATATCCGAGGATGGCACTTTTAGCGACTTTTTCGCAACTTTCGATATATTTAACGATATGTTCCAAGAAGCCGCCCCGCTGATGCTAAGTCTTGCAGTTTCTCACTACTCAATACAAAACAACCGCCACTTTCCCGCGCAAGCCGCCGAAAAAATTACGAAAATATATGAAAGTTTTGACCGCTACCCCCGCCTTAAGTCCATAATTTATAAAAATTATAATAACATAGCAGGCACAGGCGGCATCTATGATATAACAACATCTGCCGCCCTGCGCGAAGCCTACCGCGGTGCCACATCCGCTCCCCGCTTTTTAAATTCTATTCAAAGTAATCCATATCTCCAAACAGGCAAAATAACCTTACGCACGCCCCACAAAGCTTTTATCCAAGATTTCGACATTTTTGTCATAAAAGAAGGTATCCCCCGTCCCATCGCCGAAATAGCCATGGAAATGAACGCAGATTTTTATGTTAATTTGCAAGAGCAAATTTTAGTATTGCAAATGCCCTCTTGATGATGTAATATAAAACCATGGTAAAAGGCTTAGTTAAAAACATAATAATAGGCGTGCTGGCGGTGGCGTGCTGCATTTTAACCATAAGGCTATGGTTTGGCAGCTTCTCTTTGTATGGGCTTTTCACAGGCGCGCCCATCGCCTCCCCAGTGGGTATAAACCCATGGGATGAAGATGCTGCCCCTCTAATAATAAGCTCCGCAAGCTTAACCATAGAAACAAACAGCGGCAGCCGCATAATATACAATAACCTAGACACCAATCCCGCATGGATTTTAGCAAACTACGCAATAGGTCAGCTAATCGAATCTGGCCAATTTTTACATGAAATCCCTAATCCTGCGCCCTCTGATTCATCCCTAACCATTCATTATAACTTCCCAATGCCATCCAGCTTTTTCAGGGAATTTTTCGGAACACGCCCAGGATTTTTATCATCCCATTTTGAAAATTTTAATAGCTTGTCCATAACCCCAATAGAAAACACTCTTCATTTCGCTTTTGCCAAAGCCACAAGCCAGAGCTATTTTGTGTTTGTTCTCGATTCTCCTTTCCAATACGACCGCCTAAATGAGCTTTTTGAGCAAGAAACGGCCGTATACCCGGCACTCCATGGGCCTTTCATGTCAACAAACCCCATAGGCCAACTGCAACTAAGCACCGTGGCCGATTTTATCGAATTTTTCTTCCCCAATCCTGCCGCCATAACATCATCTATGATAAACAATATCTACACATACCGCGACAACATGCGCACCGTCCGTTTTTTTTATGATAACACAGTAGAATTTACAATAATGCCACGCCCAGGAACAGCAGGCGACGATTTAACCCGCGCCATGCTTGCCGCATTTAGCAAAATTTATGAAGATGCCGCCCACCAAGCAAGGCGCGGCGCGCCAAAAAATGAGGTTGTTTTAACGGCTCATAATTTTAACCCCGAAACAAACCGCTGGCATTTTTATTTTAAATATGTGCTAAATGATATAATAGTAGACCTGCCAGCCCATCCGCTAGAAATACAAACCCTGGGCGGCAATGTGGTTTTTTATCGCCGCCTGATGCTAAATTTTAGGGCTTTTGAATGGGAGGGATTTTAAGACCTCAACGGAAATTAACTTCCGCCGTCTTTTCGGCTCATTTTCCGCTAGGACTGCGTTGCATCCTCCTAACAAAAGCTTTGGCTTTGCGTCGTCGGATGCGCCTTGCCTAGCGAAAAAACGCTCGAAAATCCGACGAAATTTAATTCCCGAGGAGGTCTAATGAATACCAATCCTGTTAAAAATATTATGATAGGCCTGCTGTCTGGCCTTTTGGCCGTCCTTGTTTTTTTGACCGTTCAAAGTGAAAGGCAACACACATTAACAGCCGCTCAGGAAAGCAATATTTTAGCAATATTAGAGCAAAACGACATAACAATGTTTACCAGCATCCCTCGCGATTTTCACCCAAAGCAGGAACTACGCACCCAGCGTCATATCCACGATATTGACGTGCTGGCCGCAAGCTTTTTCGGCAATGCCCAAATAGACACAAATCACGAAGAACCAAATGGTAACCGAATCCTATCCTCATACGACACAGGCAAAACCATGGAATTTTTTGCCCAAAACAATTCCATCGAATTTGAAATAGAAGGCGGACTTTTGCTGGGCGATGCCGCCGAAAACTTCACAAAATCGGCTGCGGCCGCAGAAAAGCTATCCCATTATTTTTTGCAAAATGTGCTGGGGCTTGACCCCAACCTGCATCCGCTCCACACCAACAATCTAACCCACCAAGGCGACTATGTTTTAACTTTTTATGAAGTATACAGAGGATATATATTAAGCAACAACCAAATAAGAATACATGTAACCGCCCAGGGCATAACCACAGCGGTTTTTTCGCGCGTTACAAATATCGGCTTTATCGACCATCAAAGCCCCATTTTCTCGGCCGACGAAGCCCTGCTGGCTCTGCTTAACCACCTACGCGTTCAAAGCGGCGTAGAGGGCCCCATCGGCATAACCGATATGCAATTAGTTTTCGCCCTGCCCGCGCCATCCCAAACTCGCGCCATCCCCGCCTATCTTTTCACCGTTTCCATCACCATAGACGGCCGCTCGCACCTTTTTAACTATCTGATAGACGCTCGTAGTAATACTTATATCCCCTATCATATTAGAATAACCTAACCTCCTGTCTGTTCTGATGACTTATTCTTGAAAACCGCATTTATGTGGCCAACGCTAATTCCTTTTTTGTTTCTGATTTCAATTTCCAAACAACTGGGAATTGTAGCATGATATCTATGGAGTGCTGTGCAATCCTTGCATTTCCCATGCCACTCACAATCGGTCTTTGGACAAATACAAGCTGTATTACTCTTATCCGCAAGAATTTCGAGAGGTCTTAGTTTCTTTTCCATTTTTATTAATGCCCCCAAATGCATGCAAGGGCGAACAACGTAGTGTTCGCCCACTTTTGTATGCATTATTAATTTCTATAACATATTACGTTTTGCTCCAAAGCACTCAATGAACAATTTTCTCCCAACATATTCCTCATACCGATAGTAATCACTTCGATAAAATTCGTTCCAGTAGCTAATCATTCGATTGTAGCTTTTACAAAACATTGCCCAATTCTCAGCACAAAAATTCTTGAATTTATTGGTGTTCCTATCTTTGAGATTTTCATATACAGCCTGCAAGATTTCAATAACATATTCATCACAAACTTTTACGATATAAGGTATAGTCCAATCTGGTGAATTTTCTGCCAGCAAAGCCGTTATATGCTTTTCACGCACAAAGCCATTGCAGCTCCTCGAATAAACACAATGCAAAATCATTCTTTCTGTAAATTCTAGCTTTGAAAACACAGAATCTTCAATCTCTACTGCATATAGTCTATACGGAAAACGTATTCGGACCAAATTCATAAAATACTCTACATCCATATCATTAGTGACACGTGTTCCGATATTGCTATATGTTTCAAATGGTATATTGCTCATTGCACGATTAACAATTTCTTCATCAACAAAAGGAAAGCCATTACCAAACACACAATCACCGTCCACTAATATCTGCATTCCTCAAAGTCACTATCCTAATGATTAATAGGATAAACCATTTCATGATGCGGCACAAATTCTGCAAAACCGCCGCCCATAATGCCCGATGTCGCATAAACCCCATAATCCGTGAGTATTACGGCCTCGACCCCTGGTGTACGGTCGATTAGTGCCATACCTTCTTCCAAGCCCAGCACATACAAGGCGGTTACAAAACCCTCTGCAATAACGGCCGTTGGGGC
>Ga0123355_10014614_pt1 | contig 12291 bp, 12 predicted proteins | sample TergutEmb28metaG_3_FD_89872 | JGI IMG/M metagenome (GOLD analysis project Ga0123355, IMG submission 89872) | Embiratermes neotenicus P1 segment gut microbial communities from Petit-Saut dam, French Guiana - Emb289 P1 | ecosystem: Host-associated > Arthropoda: Insects > Digestive system > Gut ...
ACTGTGTATGTGTGGTGTTCAAAGTTGGCTGTGATTGTTGCGTTGGATGCAGTAGCAAGGCTGTTCAGGGTAAATAAAGTCGTTGCATTGTCCGTATTCGTTATAGTCCCGCTTGTTGTTGTCCAGTGCGTGAATCTCCAACCCAAGTTTGCGTTTGCAGTCAATGTTCTTTGTGTTGCCTGTGGTACACCTGTAAGAGTTTCATTGTTCTGCACACTTATTGTGCCTGCGCCTGTTTCATTTGGGTTTGCGACTATGTTAAACGTCGGGAAGCGAACTTCTATTTCTAAATTTCGACCTATCATTGCAAGGTCAAGGGTTACTGTTGTTTGTGTCGCGCCATCAACAACAAATTCACCGCGCTCCCATTGTGCAGACGCACCAAGTAATGTTGTGTGCGGTACATCGCCTGTCAGGGTTGATAGACTGTGTTCGTTTATCAATATGTCTGCGATGCCGTTAGGGTTGGTCAGGGTCAATGTCAAACTGTCTGCCCATGCCAATGTTTGGTTTGCAATTTGCGTTCCGCCGATGTTGGTTACACTAATGACTGGGGTTGGGGTTGCGCCCCAAATTACTGGGCGGTTATTGGGATTCCAACTAGTATCCCAGCCTGATGGTAACGATGTGTGGTCGGTGAATATTGTTGCTGATGGATTTGCTACAAAGGTATTCTCGCCGATCACAGCAACGGTACTAGGTATGGTTACTATTTGCAAAGTATTATCCATAAAAGCAGACACACCAACAGTGATAACACCATTTGGTATATCTATTCGCTCTATAACATTTTGCCTAAACGCATTAGCATCTATTAGCGTCAAATTACTTCCCGACATGAATGTAACTGTTTCCAAAGTACGCTCACCGCCACCAAAAATACCTTGCGCAATAAATGCTCCACTACCGATACTCATAACACTTGGAGGGATTGTGACTTGTTTTAATTGATTCGTAAGAAACGCATTCGGACCAATCGTAGCGACACCTGCCCCTATAACAAGATTACTTATTCTGTTCCCTGCGAATGCACTATGACCTATATCTATCACAGTGTTCGGGATAACAAGGTCTTGGATTAGATTGTTGTTAAAAGCATTTAAACCAATATATTCCAAATTGCTTGCACTTCCAAAAGTAAGATACTCGATAGTTCCACCTCGTTGAACTGCTCCACCGCTAAATGCCGACGAAGCAATAGTTATAACACTATCAGGAATAGTAACCCCTTCCAAATGGTTGTTTGCAAATGCTGAAACACCGATATGCTCAATAGTCGATGGCAAGTCGATTTGCGTTAAACGGTTATTGTGAAACATGAATGCTGGTATTGTCGTCATAGTTGCATAGATATTCACTTCTTCTATTTCGTTATTCTGAAAGATATTAGTACCAAAAGTAACCACAGAACTAGGGATATTAATAGTCCCCGCGATGTCATTATTCTGAAATGCAGATGTCCCTATGTTTGTCACACCATTTGGTATAGTAATGCTTGTGAGTTCATTGTTTTGAAAAGCCCCGACTCCTATGTTTGTTAAAGTCGAAGGAAGTGTCACAGATGTCAATTGGTTAAAGGCAAATGTTTGTTGCGGTATTACTGTAATACCCTCTCCAATAACAACGCTTGTCAATCGATTGTTCATAAACATATCAACACCGAAGTTTGTGACAGTACCCGGAATTTCAATATGCGCTATATGGTTATTCATGAATGCAAGCCCAGCCAAAACAGTAACACTACTTGGAAGAATAAGAGTTTCTATGATGTTGTCTCTGAAAGATTGTGTTCCTATACTTGTAATCGTGTCAGGAAGAGTAACATCCATGATGTTACCGCGATTCGCATTGCTTGGACCATTGAATGCGAAAGCGCCTATCGCTGTGACAGGTAATCCGCCAAGAAGAGTTGGAACCAACATTTCGATGCCGACACCCTCTTCCAGCCAATGTGAATCTATAAACGATTGGGAGAACCCAGTTATTGTGCTATTAACTCCGTCATCTGTCCATTCGAAATGTTGCGGCATATGTGCAAGTGCAATAGTTAACGGCTGTATCCCCACATTTTCCGCATTAACAACTCTCCCTGATTGTTGCGAAATATCACCCGACACTAATAGTCCACCGAACACCATAGTCACACAAGCCACAAGAACACAACTCAAACCAAAAAATAATTTCTTCATATGTTATTCCCCCGCTAACTCTAGTTTCCCCAAAGTCAACCTGAAATAACACACATGTAAAATATTGTCACACGATTTTACTTACTATAACTTTTTACTATAACTTGATAATTTTGTACATGTTGTCCACTACTTGTTCTGCACTCACATGGCTTGCATCAATTAGCACAGCATCATGCACATGTACCAAGGGGCTTATTTTCCGTGCCATGTCGGCGATGTCACGTTCGTGTATACCTTGCATAACGGCTTCCAATGTAATGTCTGGATTGTTTGCCCTCTCTTGTGCAAAACGACGACGTGCGCGTTCTTCTAAACTCGCCGTCAGATAAAACTTGAATTTTGCATTCGGAAGTACAACACTTGTAATATCACGACCTTCACATACTAGATCATTCTTTGACGCTATATCGTGTTGAATCGATCGCACTTTTTCGCGCACTGTGGGAAGCACAGCGACTTTGTATACATTATTGCTAACTTCCAATTCGTGCAGAAAATCTGTGATATTTTTATCATCCAAAAAAATGAGAGTACAACCATTTTCATGGCAGACTCTCAAATTCAAGCTGTTGAGTGCAAACTCGACCTGCATTTTACTTTTCAAGTCGATTTTCTTGTTCATAAAATGAATTGTAATTCCGCGGTATAATGCCCCTGTATCCAAACAAATAATCCCAAGATGTTTGGCAAGTAATCTTGCGACTGTGCCCTTGCCCGAAGCTGCAGGTCCGTCGATTGCTATCTGTAGTCTCTGTTGCTGTTTTCCCATCGATTTATATTATCACATTCAGATGATTCCATGCAACTGTTCTTATCCTACGGCGTTTGGATTAATCCTAGGCTGTCCGTCTTCCCTTACTTCCACTATATCGCCATGAATCGATTGGTCGTCTATACTTACGATCTCTCCGTGCATAGCAAAATGCTGTTCTTGTGAATCAATTAGCATTGGAGAAGATTCTTCAATGCTAACACTCGAAAGTGGTACTGGCCCTGTCAGTGCTTCTCTCAGTGTATGCATGGTTGCTTGTTCTTTTTCCCTTGTTACGCCTCTTGTATGTGTTACACCACCTGTATAAAAATGGAACATATAAATCTCCCCTTACTTAAAGAATTATATGAATTGTGATTACTAATTGTGACTAAAAAAGTATTTCGTCTTATTTGATTTGTATTCTATAATAATGATATGGGACTAAAGAATTTACTAACGAAGGGCTTCCGTGTGGAAAGCCGTGAAAAAAAGGAAGGTCTTGTGTTTGCACCACAAACCGACCTTATGCAAATACAAAGCGAATGTCTCGATAACACGTCGGCATTCCAAAGCCAAAACAGCAACTTTAATCAATATCTTGGCGGGCAAAGTTTGGGCAACCGAAATATCTTGGTCATAACGCCAAGTACTAATCAAGATGTGACTCGCATTGTTGAAAATTTGCAAAATAACGAAGCATGTGTCATTGATTTAGAAAAAGTACCCCTTATAGATGCACAAAGACGCTTGGACTTTTTAAGCGGCGTGATATGTGCGCTTAACGGCAGTATCAAACCGCTTGATGCACATAAATATATTTTGACACCACAAGGATTAGGTGTTGTAAGGTGAAAAACGCAATATATTACGTAGAATACAAATTAAAGAAGAACGTGGATGTTTCTGAATTTTTGGATGCATCAAAGAAGTTGAATGATGAACATATTTCAAAGCAAAAGGGATATATTTCGTGGAAGCAGCTTAACCATGGAGAAACATGGGTTGATATGTGTATCTTTGAGAATATGTCAGATCTTGAAGCTTTTCAGGAAAATTCACGCACCCCAAATGAAGTTGCATTGAAGTTTTATTCATTCATTAACTTGCCAAGTTGTCGCTTTCATCCATTTATTGTTGAGAGAGATTACAAAAATTAGTTCTATTAACTTTTTGTCACGCATACACATGTGATAAGACAGTTATGACCATATATATCGAAAACGCAATTATAGACAACATGGTGATTAATTCACTTCTTTTGTATTTCGTTTTCAGAACTATAAAACAAAAGCCCAACAAGTGGTTAATTATGCTCTCTGCCCTTGTAGGCACAGGGTTCGCCCTTGTAATGCCCTTGCTTACTTTTTCGGGAATTTTAGCGGTACTTGTCAGGTTGTTTATCGGCGCTCTCATGGTCTATATAGTTCAACACAAATCACTCAAGCGCTTTGTTCTTTTTTATCTTATTTTTCTTGCCTATACATTTGCGTTCGGCGGTGCGGTGTTCGGGGTGCTATATATGATAAACGACACGCAATCGGGGTTGCAGTATTTTACATACAATTCAAGTGTTTCGGTTGGTTTGGTCATCGGGGTTGTTGCAGGCATGGCACTTCTTATGCGATTGCTTATCAAATTTCTTAATGTCCGCCATTCAATATCATCAAATTTGCGAGATATTGTAATTCATCATAGAGGCGAACAGTACAAGATTTTAAGTTATCTGGATACAGGAAATCGTCTGCGTGACCCAGAAAGCGATGCACCTGTGGTTGTCATAAGTTTGAGTCTGTTTTTGAAAATGTTCCCTGATATTTCTGCCGACAGAATTTTGCTGAACAAATTAAGCGAAGAAGGTATCGAAGAGGGCCGATATATTAATTTTTCAACAGTTGCGGGCAAATCAAAGATGTTTACCTTTGCACCCAACAAATTGGAAATTGTAAAGGGCAAAACACATGAAAAGGTACGACTCGGTGTAAGTATGAAGGGCTTCAAAGATGCGGTTAGGTACGATGCCCTGCTTAATGCGGAGCTTGGTTAAGGAGAAATTTTAATGGGAATTGGAAGTGCAATCTTGCGAAAACTCAGAACTGTGTCCATTGCGGGCAAGGGAAATTTACCACTTTATAGGCGTAAAAATCTTTTTGTTGGACAGCACGAAGGTAAGGCATATATTTCAACACGATGTAGTGACCCTTGGGAAGAATTCAACGAAAAAGAACAAAGGTTAGATGGATTGATGCGAAGTCTTGATATGAATGGAATAGATTCGTGTACAACAATTTGGGTAGATGGTGAGGAAAAGGTTTATAAATGTGGACTTATAAATCAATTACTAGAAGACGAACAATATAAACCTATATCTGAATTTGAAACAGAAGAAAGCCAATCGTGGCTTATGTCATACAATAAAATTCGACAAATTGAATCCGAAATTGGTGGCGGGCAAGAATAATTCGTCCGTCAAAGTCTTTCAAAAATCGTCAAGAAAGGCGGTTTTTTGTTGTGCAAGTTCTATTAAAGTTTTTACATGCATAAAGATATGACACTTTGGGGGTAACATGAATTTTTTACAAAAAGCCAAGAAACTTTTCCAAGAAATTACAAGCCTTAACCTTTGGGAAGAAGACTTTGTGTTTTTCATAAATGGAACCGAAGCACTCGCCCGCCCTTTACCAAAGGACGAGGAAATTTTGTTATTACAAGAACTTCATCTTGGCAAACCCGAAACCAAGCAAAAGTTGATTGAACACAACTTGCGCCTTGTAGTCTATATCGCAAAGAAGTTCGAGAACACTGGGTTAGATATTGAAGATTTGATTTCTGTCGGATCGATTGGACTTATCAAGGCGGTGAATTCCTTTCAATACGACCGAAATATAAAACTGGCAACATATTCAAGTCGTTGTATCGAAAACGAGATTTTAATGCACTTGCGGAAAGTCATGAAAAACAAGGGCGACGTGTCCATTGACGAGCCAATTAATACCGACTCTGACGGCACCGAGATTCATCTGGGCGATGTGGTTGCCGTGCAACTCGACGCCGTGCCGGATGAAATCGACACAAGTGTTGAAAAAAATCTTCTGTGGCTTGCGATTAATAAACTTGGAATTCGTGAACAAGAAATCATGCAACTGCGATTTGGTCTTGGTGGCGGTGACGAGAGAACTCAAAAAGAAGTCGCCGAGATGTTGAATATTTCGCAAAGTTATATAAGTCGTTTGGAAAAGAAAATCATCGCCCGATTGAAGCGCGAAATGAAAAAGGCAGATGGGTAATCCATGTCATTTCGAGCGAAGTCGAGAAATCTAGCGGAGCGTAAAACACAAAACCTTTTGATTGACAAAGGTGTGTTTTTGCATTAGAATATCATCATCACCTAAACGGAGAGTGGTGGAATGGCAGACGCGTCGGACTCAAAATCCGATTCAGGCAACTGAGTGTGGGTTCAAGTCCCACCTCTCCGACCACACTAACATCTCAATAAACCGTATTGTCGCAAAATCAAGTTTTGATTGTTTGATTTCGGTCAATGCCTTGATTTAATCAAAACGGTTGTTGGGAAACGAAAAATTTTATTTACTTCGTTATAAACTTGCTTGAAGTTTGGTTGCGTCTTGAAGTATTCTGGTTTATATGCAAGTTTGACTCTTGGATCAAACCCAGCGCGAGCAAGTTTGAATTCTCTCTCTGGATTTATAATAATATCTTTTTTATCAATCACAGTAAATTTCTCATCACAAATTACATAGCCGATAGAGCAAATATGATTGCCGTTGCAACATTCAATGTCCAAAAATAAATAATTCTTTATTGACATGCCATATTATATCATATAAACAAAAAGGGGATACTCCCCTTTAATTAATCACGCAACTTTTGATTTGCCGACAACTTTTTGCACAGACCCCCAATAGCCAAGTTTTTGCACATCTACCCTGCTCACCAATTCTATTTCTGCCACAACTTTACCTTCACGCACAATCATAACTTTACCCAAAGCGTCACATTTTGCAAATGGCGCATTGATTTTGTCGGCAACTTCTATTTTGATTTCGGGTTTGCCTTTATCACCTTTTTTCACAAGGTCATAAAAATCGTGTTTAGCAAATAATTCTACGCTGTCAACCATTGCACCCTTTACCTTTGCGGTGGCAAGGACAACGTCTTTACTTACAACCAATTCGTTTTTGTATGCCCCGAAAACATAGTTCATCATATTAGCGGTTTCGGCAAATCGAGTCTTTGAATCTGGCGCGCCAATCACAACTGCTATCGGTTTTAACGCGCCACGAGTCGCACTCACCGCCAAGCAATGACCGCTTTCGCTTGTAAACCCTGTCTTTCCGCCTGTACACCCATCGAAAAACCGTGCGTGCTTGTTGGTGTTGGTAAGCCCTGTAACTCTTCCACTCGGGTGTTGCAAGTCGTACATCCATGTCATTTCGTGCTTGCCGTAATGTTCGCTTCGCATGATGTATGAGTACATTTTTGCAATATCGGACGCGGTACTGTAACCATCTGGTGCAGGAAGTCCGGTAACATTTGCAAAGTTCGTGTTCGTCATACCCAATTTCTCGGCAAGCGCGTTCATTCGGTCGACAAATTCGGTTTCGCTTCCCGCTATTGTTTCAGCAAGAGCAACACACGAATCGTTTGCCGATGCCACTATGATAGACTTGATAAGTTCGTCCAGAGAGTACTCGCTGTTAAAATCCAAGAAAGCCTGTGACCCGCCCATGCCACTTGCGTTTTGTGAAACCATCACCATCTGGTCAAGTGTAATCTCGCCGGTGTCAAGCGCGTCATATATCACCGCCAAGGTCGCGACTTTTACCATACTGGCGATTGGAAGTCGTTTGTCTGCGTCCTTTTGGAATAATACTCTACCCGAATTTGCTTCCATCAAAAATGCGGATTTGGACGTGATTTCAATCTCTTTTTCTGTTTTTGTTGTCGCGCCACTCACTTCTGTTGCTGTGTTGTTATCTTTCACTTCGATATTTTCTTTCTTTTCAAAAGATTTGACCAATGCCCGTGCCTTTGCAAAATCGGTCAAACTCGCTGACATTACACTGCCCGACACTGCCGAAGTTGTTTCGGCTTCCCTGCGCTTGCATTTGTCGGGGCATTTTTCAAAGCCCATTCCGCCTGCAACGGCGAAAACTCCGCATGAAAGCAGAGCAAGTGATGACACAAATAATTTTTTCATGCCATAGTATTTTCAAGTGACAAAATATTATTCATCGTCATCATCAAATTTAGTTGGATTCCTGTTTATAATCGTTCGTTCAGCACTATTGTCATCAACTTTACATCGCTTTGGATTTTCTGGATTGTAGTAAATAGTTACTTTCTCACCTTGTTTCAACCTTTTTGATGAGTATGACACTCCTGTCAATGGCCTTTCAAGACCTTCCACATCTACCCAAATTCTATATCCAAAATTTTATCTACAAAAGCAAACAGTGAGCCTATAACCATGAATAAGAATAAAAAATATCTAAATCTAGTTTTTTGAACTATTCCTTCTGCTTTCTTACTATACCTTCCCAAATCGTCGCTTCCTTTTTTGAAACGCAATTATACACTTGTCAACAATCTTTTCACTCATGTCTGGCCAATGTGGTTTTATGAATAAAAATTCGGAATAAGCCATTTGCCACAACATGAAATTAGAAATTCTTTGCTCACCACTTGTCCGAACAATCAAATCGGGGTCGGGCAAATCGCTGTTATATAAATATTTTGCAAATTCTTGTTCGGTTAATTTGGTTTTTACACCAGAACTTACAACCTTGTTCACTGCATTCACAATGTCGTCGCGCCCGCCATAGTTAATACACAAATTCAAAACACAGCGCTTGCAATCCTTTGTCTTTTTCATGACTTCGACTAATTTATCTTGCAAGTCCTTTGGGAACTTTGTAATGTCACCGCTGGCAACGACCTTTATGCCATGCTTGTAGAATTCGTCTTGGTCCTTGTGCATATTTTCGCGGATAATTTTGAAGATTTCGTCGACTTCTTCTTTGGGTCTGTTCCAATTTTCGGTCGAAAAGGCATAGAAACTTACAACCTTTATTCCCAAATCTGCACACCGCTTGACCGACATGACAGTCCGTGTATACCCAATACGATGTCCAAAATGGCGGTGAAGCCCGCGCTTGTTCGCCCATCGCCCATTGCCGTCCATAATAAACGCAACGTGTGCGGGAACTTTATTCAAATCGATTCTTTTATTTACTTTGGCCACTTTATCTAAACTCTCCAAGTACGATTTTTCGGCTTTAGTAATATTTTCTTCTGTTATCTTCATATTATTCCCTGTTTCAGTAATAAGTGTATTTGTGTCATCACACTTCCATTATTTCCCCTTCTTTATTCGCGAGCAACTTGTCCAAACTTGCAATATAATTGTCTAGTAACTTTTGTATGTCTTTTTCTACTGAAGTGACTTCGTCTTCACTTATATTATCTTCTTTTGATACCTTTTTCAAACTATCCATAGCCCATCGTCTATCGTTACGCATTGTGACTTTACCATCTTCACCAATTTTCCGCACTTGTTTGACAAGTTCTTTTCTGCGGTCTTCTGTTAACATTGGGAAAATCATTCGTATAACTCGCCCATCGTCAATAGGATTCGCGCCAAGGTTAGCCATGGTCAATGCCTTGCAAACTTCACGAAGAACGGCGGTATCCCAAAGGTTAATTACAATCGTTCGCGAATCGGCACAAGTAATGTTTCCAAGTTGCCGAATAGGCGTTTGCTCACCGAAATAATCAACCATCACCCGTTCGACCATTCCTGTATGCACTCGCCCTGCACGCACCATTTGAAATTCGTTGCGCACAAAGTTTGCCGATTTGCCAAGACGCTCTTCAAACTCTATCAAGAGTTCATTGATTTTATCATTGAGATATTCCATGCAATATTTTTACCACAATTTTCAAATATCTCCAAACCATTTCCCTATACTATATTTTGTATACTGTGTTATACACACTATACCATATTTTGTATCATAGTAACCTACCCTGCGATACAAACTATCATTAAAAATCGTTTGACTTTATATTTAGTATTGGTACAATATTTACATGAGCACAAACACACAATTTGTAAGTTTAAGTTCCAATTTCATACGTGGCAATGTCGAACCAATGATTATGATGTGCCTGTTGCAAGGCGAACTTTACGGACTTGAAATATTGGATAAAATCAAAGATGCAAGTGGTGGGATATATGTGTTAAAACAACCTACTCTCTACTCTGCTCTGAAGCGCTTGGAAGATAAATGCCTTATATGCGGTCGATATGTTGACATGCCGAATGCCCCGCGCCGAAGATATTTCAAACTTACAGAACAAGGCAAAAATTCCTTTGTAAACAAAAAAGAAGCTTGGAAGACTTCAAAAGAACTTCTTGACTACTTTTTCTCTATTAAAATGGGCTTGGAATTAGATCAAAGACAAGACAATTCAAATGCAAACATAATAGCAGAACTTGAAAAATTACGTGCGGAATTGGAGTCCGCTAACGAAAGACGAATACAAGAACCATCTTCATTGGATATTTCATTTTTTGACGGAATACAGAGCAGTGTTCCACCGCAAACACAATCCGCCGAGATTATAGAAATGTCAACCAGTGATATGCAACTTGAACAATTACGACAACTTCGAGAAGTGGGCGTAGTTCCAATTAGCGAAGAAAATTATACTCTGGATACCGATCAAGAACTGAAACTTTTGGAAGACGAATTAGAAGAGTGTAAATTAAAAATTCGCAAAGGAATTGACGAAGTCAACGAGCAACTTGCTGTTACTACTACCACGCCTGAAGTATCACCGCAGTATATCACCCAGTATTTCATAACCGGCGATTATGTTCTTGGAAATGGTACGACAAATATAGTCGCAAAAAATGATACAGACGGGGCATTTTCATTGCCTTTATCGTGTACAACATGCGACACACCGACATCTCATTCATATCAAGCCATTCAAGAACCGCAACCGCTTTGTACTTCCCCATTTGTACACGAAGAAATTGAACTTGGAACTTGTGCAAGCGAAACCACACAAGAAATTAGACCATATATTCTAAATAAAGATGATTATATAAAAGAGCAAGAAAATTTATCAAACGAAGCAGGACAGCAAATTTTCACACAGTCGGCACATGATGAAATTTCGTATCTGCGTGACCAAGTACAATCCTTAAAGTCCGATTTTCATTATCATCAATCTGTTCATTCTTCGCGTGATTCGGACATGAAAAGGTATATCGGACCAAATGAATATGCTGTATGGCAAAAGCCAGAACAAGACAACAAAAAATTACATACACATGTCGCTATCAACGATAATTCTCATACGATGGCAACAGTATACAACGAGAACAGCAGCGAAATCGAGCTTCGTCCATTTACCAAGCACTTCTCAAGACAAAAATGCGGTGACTTTATATTATATAACCGATTGAAAGCTGCAGTTTCAGCAATTGTCGCAGCAGTTTTAATCTTCGCTATTGTAATTGCTTGGGATGTTATGCGCACCACTTACCAACAAAACGAAGAAATTATGTTCGTGCTAGCCTATGTCGCGATTTCGATTTATGTCCTTGTGAACCTTGCGATTTGGGCGGTCTACCCACGAATGCGTCGCCTTAATGGATGTTATAAGAACGAATTGATTGTCCGAAGTTGTGTCACCGCTTCTATTCTTGCGATTGTTCTTGGCATTAATATCATCATGGGTTTATCAAATGTCAATACAGCCGAGCATGTCGTATTTTTCATAGTTCCGTCAATTTTGGCACTGGGCGTGGTTCTTGAATGGGTCGGTATCCATTTCCTAAAAAAAGTTAATTTCTTTAGGGGGTAAAAGTGCCACAAATTACTTACAAAGAACTATTTTCAAAAAATGTGGCCGACATCATAAGTTTTCAACTTGACGTTATTTCCACAATGAAAGATAAAAGTTTTTATATTCCCGCCGATGAAGCAGAGATTGAAGCCATGAAATCTCACGGCATTTTCATAGATGCTTTTTATGGTGATAAGTTTGTTGGCTATTCTCAGCTTGTATTTTGCCAGAACTATCTACAAGATTTTCGCAATAAGTATGGATACAACAATGTTTCCGAAATTGCCTATATGGTGCACCCAGACTATCGCGGGCAAGGCATTGCCGGCGAACTTGCCGAGAGATTATTGAAACTCGCAAGAGACAAGAAGGTCGCCACTATCGTCAAGACAACATGCAGTATAGAAAATGCTCCAAGTATTAATATCCTACAAAAACTCGGATTCAAGAAAATAGGTGCATATG
>Ga0123355_10014615_pt1 | contig 12290 bp, 8 predicted proteins | sample TergutEmb28metaG_3_FD_89872 | JGI IMG/M metagenome (GOLD analysis project Ga0123355, IMG submission 89872) | Embiratermes neotenicus P1 segment gut microbial communities from Petit-Saut dam, French Guiana - Emb289 P1 | ecosystem: Host-associated > Arthropoda: Insects > Digestive system > Gut ...
ACGGCTCTGCAACACATCTGATAAATAACTACAAGTCGTCAGCTCCTGAAGATGGGCACAAGGTGGCCCGAAACATGTTGAGCAACCTATAAAGGAGAAATAAACATAATACTAAAAGTGACAGCTAGTTGGTCTCTTTATCCACATTGAACTATGATGCATGGTCAACCATACTTCAAAATCACATATAAGACACTTAGTAATAACTGACATAATTAGTAAAATTAATAATGCAGTGCAGACACTGTTTTATGAAACATTCAGATTTACAGGGAACCATTTGCTGCTTGCTGCATACAGTGACTGAAATGTTTTATGATTCTTGCATATCCATATATTTTGGCATGGCCAAACTATTTTTATGAATAAAATAGGTGTAAAAACTTTTTAGATTGGAATTAAGTAATGTAATAAACTGGATACATAACAAAATGTGAACTCTTTCAGCACTTTTGTGTTTATGCCTCATTGATGGTATAGAACTTCTGTACTTAATGCTAATAAGGTTCTCTAACAGTAACAGACACAAATCCTAGTAGGTGATTGAGGAGATTTGATGCACCAGTGTAAATGTAAAATAACACGCCACAGCAGTAAAGTGTTTCTTTGTGTAAAGGCTCTTGTACTCATGTAAAGACTAGATTACAAGTTGGTGAAACAACGTGGGAAATGACATGGTTGTAATTACCTACTTTGTTGGTGTAGTTAAACTACAGTAGCATAGTCAGTATAGTGACTAGGCTAAAGGCTGGAAGACATAGACTCATGGTTCGATTCCTGGCAGGAACAAGAAACTGCTCGCTTTTCCACCCTGCCTGTTATTCAACAGGCAGGGTGGCCTTATTTGCCAGGATTAAACCAGTCAGAACATGAAGCTGACTGTTCCCCTCCATCTAATTTCAAGATTAAAAATGAATGGAACTGTACCTGCTTTCTCTTATGTGCTGTTCACAATGAAAACTTCACCAAATCGAAAGCACATGTAACATACACTGGCTGTTCTAATGTAATTGAATTATATTTCATGGTTATCAGTTTTTTCTTGCTTACTTTTAAATACATACATCTTCAGTTTATTCCCCTAAAGAATACAGGAAGTGAGTTGTAAAGTTGTTGTTTTCACATTTGGATAGACTACAGCGAGACGAAGGCAGTTCGAATTCTCAATGCAGAATTGGCCGATACCCTTGGCAACCTTCTAAATCGATGCTCGAGCACAACGGTGAATCCAGATCAAATCTTCCCCAAGTTCTGCCAGAATAGTTTTGATACATATTGCAAATCTAATGAAGCTGTCAGGCTTATGGAGATTGTATGTGCCTTACCAGGTAAGGAAACTCGTTATTTGGCCATGGAATTTCCGGTTTGCAGTGGCCCTTGTGTCTCTGAAGTATTTTTTACTTGATAGCTCTATATGTACACTCATATTTTCAGAAACGCAGACCTGTTTGAACTAGGTTTTCTTCCTTTTTCTCTCTCAGACATAGCAGGGTTGGAATGTGGTTGGGAAAAGTAGGGATGTTGAATGATATAAAAGGGCATCATGTACAGAATCACTTTGTATAGTGGTGTTTAATTTTTACATCATTGAAAAATTCATACCCACACTGTCAGCACTTCAAATATGCTGTCTGTCATTTGAACAAGTAAAACATGTAGGGTAAGTTCTGCTTCCCCCCCCCCAGAATGTTTAACAGTAAGGTCTGTGTAAGCTAATTCTTTGATTTATGCCTGGAATGTTTTATTTTTATTCTTAATTTACCATAAAATATTTGACACTCTACATGTTTTTAAGGCTTTTTTTCCCCCTCATTTTATTTCTTGGCAATCCCACCCACTATATTACAGTAAAACTTCTGAGAAACAATGTAACAAGAACATGTCTCCACCTGTTATGTTATCTATTTTGTGAAAAGAATTGCTTCATTTTGGTAGGGGTGCACAAACCCCATACAGCCAAGTTCTGTACACTGGTACCTAATATTCTCAGCATAATTTTTGCAGTCCCCCCCCCCGCATCCAAAAATTTGTATCAGGTCACATCTACCGAGCAAAAAGTGCCAGGTACCAGTTATGTTCACAAGTCACACCAGAATTGTGGGTCCACATTATGGAACTTGCTGTATGTTACCTGTCTGCCACCAAGAATATGGAGATGGCTCCTACAGTTTTAGAAGAGTTGTGCATTGCTGCAGTCTGCATTATTTCACTGTGCATTCTGCTTTTATGGAACATACTGCAGTGTGAGTGGAAGTAGGAGAAGATGTTACAGGCACTTGTACAAATGTATGATGCATTATGAGTTAAAAGGTGGGTTGCAGACAGAAATGAGGGAGGCAGGGGTCTGTGTTGCTGTATGTAAGCTAGTAATGGAATTTTGGATGCACTGATTAATATATACTCTGTACATCGAGCAATTTCAGGGTTCTGCCGCTAGCATAAGTGGATGTTTAAAACACATCTGTTACTGGAAAAGAGTTATGTTTGCTAGTACACATTACTACTTCATTTGTACAGTGACTTCCCATTGTGATATACAAAAAAAATAATAATAATAATAATAATAAGAGGAAATGGAGCAGTCAGTCACAACTACATTTAATAGTATTCTACTGTGTGTTATATTGTGACATGTTTCAGTTTTTATCAAAAGCTGGAGCATTTACAAAAGCCAAAACATATCACAGTTCACATCACAGTAGTGGAGGAAGTTGACACTGACATATTGTTGGCCTTCCGTAACAAGCAAAGAAATAATTACAAGGACTTCATGACAGTGGATCAGCGAGAGTTTTCATAATTTGGACACCACCGTTGAAATTTCTGAGCAACATGCATGAACCATAAAATGGGTACCTTAAAGTTATGCAGCTTATTTTGTAATGCTGTTCAGATCGTTGCTGTGGAGGACCCTGATACAGAACAGAGGTCAAGAGTGACACATGCAGTAGCTGACAAAGTTGCTATACAGAAATTTACATGGAGAAGGGAAACAAAGTTGTCCACCTAACAATGGATAGCTTCTTAAAAGCGACGTCAAAGGAGATTAAATTTGTCTTAAATGCCACTCACTGAAATTGTGTAGAGTTCCGTGCAATTTGATACTGGAACTTATATAGCAATCTGTTGAGAATATCCAGAGTTTGCTAAAATTGGGCAAAAATCTGAGGCAATTTACATAAAGTTAATTTTATGTTTGTCATTGGTATAAAATGTTCATACAAGCATTGTTTTTGGGTGCAGCGGTATAAGGCTGTTAGGATAGCCAAGGTGGTATAAACATTACAGTAAGGCACCACAGTGTATGTTATATATACATTGCCTGTCTTGTTCTAGATATATATCACAGGTTTGTCACTTCTTGCCAGTTCAGCTTTAAAACTGACCTGAATCAAGACTTGTATGAAATACATTTCATTGCATTGCTGTGACTAGTGAGATATTCTTTCTGTATCTTTTCTGGTATTGACACAAGCTTATTTACTTTCAGATCTTGTAAGGGAGCACTTTGAGGTGTGTAATTTTTATAAAGGTATCGACTCCATTACTGGGACACTTCATGCAGGAAACCGATTCTTTGAGTCCCAGAAGCCATGGGAGTTACATAAGAAGCAACTGTCACCCCACCTGCACTGTGTACTCCACCTTACCATGGAGACTCTACGTGTGTGTGGTATCTTGCTGCAGCCCATAGTTCCTGAACTGTCTGATATGCTGCTCAAAAAGCTTGGAATACCCAAGGAGAAGCGCATGTGGAAAGATATCAAACCATTCAGCTGGGAACAAGGTAACCTGTGTGACACTCCCATCAGTGCTGAGAAATTGACACTTTACAAACGTATAATTGACTCCAAGTCATGAGAAAATTAGAAAGACACGTTCTGTGTGTTGCTGAACAATGTTGTTAAGTTCTGAAGGTATGTAGTATTGCAAGAGATATCTGAGCATGATTTTGGATAATGTGACAGAAGTTAAAGCAATTAGAAGTCTGGTGGTCACTGTTCTGGTATTGATTGGTATGCATCTAACTACCAATTAATGTTGCATAACATCCCAGAGGAGCAAAAAGCTCATACCTTGGCAGGGACCTGAAATTACAACTAGAAATTCCCCAGCACTGTAGATCTCAATTCATCTATGAATCAAATGCGTTACTGATAGGAAGCAGTGTTAGTAGAAAGAAAGAAGAGTAACGCACAATCACTGTTTTATTTATCATCACATGTGGGTTACATTAATTGTTAACAGTGAAATCCAAATTATTAAGAACACGTGTTGAGACAGACGGTCTTATGATGGTATCCTTCAACTCCGTCTGTCTGATCGTTCTCGTTCTGTGGTATGGTCCTTCTGATGGAATCAGATTCAAAACAAAGGCCCTGCTCTTGTTAGGGTACTGCTGCAAGTTCCCATTCATACATGTCTACATGTGGGCTAGTAAGCCATTTGTCATGCAGACACTGTTCATTAGGCAACCTGTATTGCTGGGAACAAGTTATGGTATCATACTGGGTTCAAACTGTAGATGCCGTATGTCTGTAAGTGTACTGAAGTATTCCATTGTTAATTGTACAGCCCTGTCCTGCACCTTTTTTATGTTCTTTCTTCATTAATTCTGAAAACTGCAGGAAAACTGACTGTGTCATGAAAACCCATCACTGTATAATAAAATGTGAGGAACATTATATACAAAATCTACATAGCCATGATGCAGTTGAGGTGACACTGGTGTTATCAGTTTCCTCACTGTAGCACCATTACCTTTAACGGACTTTTTTCAATGTGGAATAAGAAACCAGCTGGATGTCACTTAGTATTATATTTATTTCTCCTTTATAAGTTGCTCAACATGTTTCGGGCCACCTTGTGCCCATCCTCAGGAGCTGACGACTTAGTGGTATTTTTGCCACATGTGGTGTGCCGTGGCTGTGTAGGCGGTCAGATCCGGTTGGCTGGTTGTGTGTCCAATGGGGAGTACGTAGACTTTTTTCAGTTTCTCAGGTAGAGAATAAATCTGAAAATTGTAAGTCCTAACGTGATTAGAGAATAAAATTTTAAGAAATGAGAAATATTGTAAAGAGCACATTCCCATCTTGTATCTTGAGATGCAATTCATCAGCATCTGCCAGCTATCATTACTACAGTGACTGTACAATATATCTTCTGGATAGGTGACTACAGCACAACAGTTAGTGCATTATGATCTGTAGCATGTGAGCAGTTGGGTGGTGTAATAATCTGTTATATTAAGCCACTACCCTGTGGCTGTGCTGTCAAAACTTGACATCACTCACCAGTAAGAAGTGCCAGGACACCAGTTTTGACTACAGTCTCGCTGCTCAGTTACAGAAACCAATACAGGCTTGATTTATGCGGAGTAACTGTTTGTCTTAACCCATCCTGTAAGGTGTATTAAGAAGGTGTATCACACAGTACTTTTTTTTCCAGTAATTATTCGGTAGTTTCCTGATATCTTGTATTGAAATTGGTGCTTTTTTAAATGGATATTGTGTTCAAGTCATGTGCTTTAAGAAATATCGTACAGTGTCGCATATTACTGTGTTTTTTATTGATGATAAATTCTAATTAACCTACAAATGCATTTTTGAGGGGGCCAACCCCTAATTGTCTATATAGTATTCCAGTTCCTACATTCTTCGGCCCACTCCGGGCCATTAATTACATACTGTAACTTATTTTGAATTACAGACGTATTGGTACTCCTTGCCATAAGGCAGCAAGACACCAATGTACCGAATTATCATTCTCTCAACCCCTGTGCCATAGTAGTGCCAATGGAGATTGCCATGAGACAAACAAGATAATGTTGTTTAGAAAAGTCACTGTTGTTTTACAAAACCGTGACTCAGACAACAAGTGGCTGAAACACAAGCACCTGTGTCTCAAGTGACTGGACTCCATTTTACTCATGTTGTATGTATCTTGAAAATAGCAGTTCTGCTGTAATGATGATAGTACTTAGTAGATATCCCAGTGCAAGAAAGTAGAAAGCCACTTTTAAATGAGACATGGAAAACACAATATAAGCAGCAGTTTCATTATTCATTTGGAAAACTTCATCCGTTGCTAACCGAGCGTATAAAACATCTTCATACCTCCAACTGGTTTTTGCATCACGCATCAGTTTATCTATCAAACCAGCTTCAGTTACACGATGTATTATTCTGTTGAATGTGTCAACTAGGAAACTCCCCTTCCCAATGTATATTGTATATCGAATACTGTAAAAACTGTCCTGCAGTGTGCATATCCGTGGTGTTGAACTGCCAGGTGGCAGTGCTGCCAGTGTATAGTATTCTGCATGAAATCTAGAAGATATTATGGCCACATTCAGATTATGTAAGTAGTCAATAATACAAGAACCTCTGTAACGACATTCCTCTCTTTTAAGGCATATTTTGCTATAGTATGAGGGATCAGTAAGTTTCACAAAAGAATCAGTCCCGTTGTTGTAGTGGTAAACAAAACTGGACTGATAAAGTTCTTCCAAAGATGTAATTTGCTTATTCATTCCTGGGTTCACGAGAATGCTGGTAAAATATGTCTGAAATACGCAGCTAATTGCAAAACTGTACCAAACAACAGCCAGAAACACAGTCCTGAATGTGTCATTTCTTGGTATCTCTGGCACAGAAATGCCTAAGATTACTGCCCAGGTCATGGAGATGGAACTTAAGATGCCTGTGGAAGTATGTGAATGATGTAGTTGAGTAAATCTTGTAATATTAACCATCCCCCATATAAGTACAACTACTAACACAAATACACCACAAATTGCCATCCACAAGGAGGGTGTGAATATTGCCATAACTCTCACCATTATGTCATTAGGCATACCACAGGGAACATACCAAATCATGATGTCATCCAAATGTGATATAGTTGGGTCTGCAAATGCAGCAGGCATTGGATGAAGTGGGAAGCCACCAAGTGTGAGATCTGCCCTGCCTGTCTCTAAATCTGCAATACTTTTCAAACGAACTGTCACTGCATTTCCGGAAGGAGCTTTTAGGTACATGATAGTTGCATTTGCTGCCTGTGCTAACTGCTGTATGTACTGTACTTCTACACCAGTATGAATGTGACCAGTGTTGTTGAGCACTACAAGTGCTGGAGGAGTATCAACGATAGACACATGCAGAGGACAGCCATGCAAATGCTTTGGGATTTTATCTGAAAGAAGGAGTTCCTTTTGCAAGAGCCTATGTTTACCTTCATGGGGCCATTCTTCTACCAAGAAAACATTAATTTTTGCACATGTGTTACGTGACTGATATGGAATCCATGTATATAATCCAAATGACAGAGGGATATTGTTTTTACTTTGAGGCTGTGTACTTTGCGAAAATTTTGTGCCTACTTTTGGTATTAGCAGAAGTACATTAGAAATCTTGTAACCGTTCCATAGTTCCTCTGCAATGTCTAGTGCCAGGTGTGAAATATTCTGCGAGTGATGTCCTGTAACCACGATGAGGAACCTTCCTCGAGAATTCCACAAAAGGCTCTTCTTCATCTCTTCCAACTGATCAATTAAATGTCCTATGACATCAACCTCTCTTTCATCAGCCCACGTGAATATGATGTGACCGTGGTGTTTTCCAAAGGTATCAAATATAATTTCTGGACTTTGGGCTCCCACACAAGAGATATGAATTGGCCATCTTGTTATGTGGTTGAGAGAAGTCAGAAGAAAGTATACAATGTTCATTCTGTCAGCATTTGGTGGTTTTGGAGCTAGTGTATGTTGCGTGTGAGTCTCCTCGTGTGCATAGCTTGGCCAAGAAAAAAGGATAGATCGTCCTGCTTCAAATTGTTGGTAAACAATATCTCGTATATAATACACCAGGTGCTCTTCTTCGGAAGTCAGTATGAATCCGTTGCCTAAAGGAAGGGCGGCTTGGAAGATCCCAAATGCCAGAAGCACAGGAATGACCTTCATAATCTGTGGCCTGATTCTTGTAACTGGGGATGAAAGACCCTAAATATAAACAATATTCCAGCATTATTGTTACAAAACTTAAAGAAGGCAGCTAATGTACGTATAACGTAAGATTCAGGCACGTTTGCGTAATCATTTCTGCTGTGGAAAAGCAATAATTATTACATTATCTGAGTGTGAGTGTGTGTGTGTGTCTGCAGCCTTAATTATTGACCATGGAGAGTGCATATGCCGTGTTATATTGCCATCTGTGGCCTGTCTGGCTTTACAGTACATTTGCACATGATATGATCAGTATGATTAAAAAAAAAAAAAAAGTACTGAATATAAAATGCGTGATTTGATTTTCTCTACTACTTTTGTCTGAAACATTTGTCATTCTAAGAAGAATGGAGTGAATTATTATTATAAATTTATTTAGGTCTTCATATAAATTACCGTTATTCCTGTAAGATTTTTAATTGAACTCCAATTTTCTTGACAGATTTTCAAAAAATACTCAAATATTAAATTTCATGAAAATCCGTCCAGTGTGAGATGAGTTGTTCCATGCGGACGGACGGATATGACGAATCCAGCGATCGCTTTCCGCAGTTTTGCGAATGCGCCTGATAAGAAGACTGCAAATACATTTCGTGTTTTGTCCAATGTAGTAGTATTTTTCATGAAACCAGTAGGCCTACATTCAATACGAATTTTATCAAATATTCGGGAATTTCATACCGCCTGTACATAAGGTATGAAGGTATGACTGTCTTTGCCGATTTTCACGAAGCTCATACTTGCACCACAGACTTTGCAGTCCTATAACGAATTTTACTAAAGTCCGACAAATGGTTTAGTCGCTGATACTAGGTCAGAGGCAGACGGAAGTAGTTGCAACATAAGGCATTTTTTACTTCACGAAGAACACCCAAAGAATCAGTTAGCACCTCACAGAAAACTATCCACTTCCATTAGAAAGACCCTTCTTTAAGATAGCTGTTGGAAATGCCATACTTACGTGCAACTCGAGAAGAGTCTGTAGAAAAGTGCACAGGTTCGTATGTTACAGTAGTTTGTGCCTATGCTTACCAGCTGGCTTAATATTTTAATCTTTTACCACTCTTGATGAACTACTGTTTGCCTGTGATGTCACTGGAATATACCGTACGCGTTAATATTGTATACCATGCAGATTTCTTTGGACTTCAAGGTCCGACATGAAAACTGTACAAAGAACGTGACGTGCTATTATACCACGTTATCTCGTTCCATACCAGCACATTATTTATTCAAATGCAATGTACCTTTAAGAGCTTGTGTTCCTTTTTCTATCTTGGTGAATATATACTGATTAGTATAAATATTGACTTCTTGTAGAGGCTCAATGTCCATTCAGTTTTCCTGAAAACAAGGTTCAGGTTTATTGGGTCTCAGAAAGGTGAAACGAGAGCAGTTTGTATAGAGGCTAGGCTGGACGGTCAGGGGTTTGAATTCTGGCAGGGGTAAAAGGCTTTACTTTTCTCCAAAATGACCAGACCAGCTTAGGATCCACGCATCCTCTTATTCAATGGGTACCGGGGATAGGGTGGGAAGGGCGTGATATTGACCACTCAGCTGCATCTAGTGTCGAGGTTAAGAATGAATGGAGCTGTACCTCTACTCCCTCGTATTCCTTTGTGGCATGAACAAGGACGACTTTACATTTTTACCATTTTACATAACAAGGATGCTTGCGATTCATACAGGCTACCGACTTCTTTTGGGATATCAGAAAGTTTGGCGCTTATATGGGCTGGGTAGTTACCATATTGGAGAAACCTCTAGGAAGACTAGTAAATGAAATACCTTAAACGTGGGAGGATAGCTTGAGGATTGGTCTTACGGAAATTACCTATGAAGTGAACTAAGCTGGCTGCTGACTGCATCCAGGTGTGGGTGTTTAGTATTGAATACTGAACTGTGAGGTTGTGCTAGCAATGTTTATTGACCAATGAGTAGTGTCTAACAGCCAGGAAATACGCAAAGGGTTAATGAAACAGAGCTGAGCTGAGCAGACACATGCTTACAAACATTATAGAACTAAAGAGAGGTCTGTTACTGGGTTGCTTAACCTGTGGGCCAGTGTGCCACGTACGGTGGGTTGCCACAGTTCTGTTTACTGAAGCAAAACACCCTCCCACACCCTACAACAAATTTGAGTGAAATATACTTTCCAGCACTTGCCATAACGAAAAAGTGAGCTCCGAAGTCTATTTACATGAGAGCATGACTTCAGATGTACTGCCTTCATGGCGCGGACCTGGACAACCTAACCTTCTGATGTTTTATTTCATATGGACGAGCCTCAGGAAGACACGAGTTTTGTGACTATCAGAATTTGTCACTATGCATTCCTCGCACACACTTACCTACAAATAGGTACAAGTTGCACCTATCGGTAGTGCCTCTTATATCAACGGGGATGATATTTGAGGAAGGCGGCAAATTACAGTAGAAACATTATAATACCAATATCATTCATAATGTCTTAAAAAAGGTGTTTTGAAAATGAACCACCATCTGACACATTTTTTTGTGTACAGTGGTCCCCCTTCTGGTACATTATTTAAAAGCGCACTGACATCAGGAAATACTGCCAATAATATGAAGGCATCAAAAAAATAGTGCCCTGATTTGAAGTGTTATACTTGAGGGTGGTAATTCTTTGAACTAAAAAGATACCCAAAAAAAAAAAATGTTCCTTTTACTTGTGTCCATTGGAGTTGCGATTGGGCTTTCTTCGACAAACTGCGTTGGTGAACATTTGTTTGAACATGTTGTGATATGGGCAATTGTATGACGCAATTTTCTTCGTGAATATTGACAGCAGCCCCCTCATCATAAAGAAATTTATCACTGATATCATCAGTTCAGTAAGTTCAGTAAGTTTTCCTCAAACGAAACTCACCAGGCTCATTTCATACATCGTAGAAAATTGTTGATCAGATCAGGCAGTTGTGTATATGAAAGAAGGAAATCAATGGGCTTATAATTTGAGGTTCACAAGAGCCAAAACAAAGACCCAAAATGGCATACAAATATAACTGAGGCTTTGTGGTCATAAAATTAATCTATACGATGGGGTTTACATGATGTAAGCTACAATTATGACAATAATATCACTAAATTATATTGTTATCAAGCACTGTGCAAGGTAATTAAACAAGTCTTAGTATAATAAGCTACAACAGAAGCCCAGTTTAAGTTCTGTAAGGCTATAACTGGGCATTGGAAATGAGACTGCTGCAAGGAATCAAACAAGGTGGTTCAAATATGACCGGGACTGATTTGTGTGTAAACAAGCCGCAGTCAGTCCTGGTCATATTTGAACCACCTTGTACTTTGCATAATCAGAGACAAAACGAAAATATTACAGGAATGAAATATAGTCTCATTTTTAAAGTTCAACAGTCTCAGTTTTAGATAAAATTAGAGACAGTAAAGGTAAATGGAGAGAACACTTTGAAAGAACCCACCCTAAAGGAAGATGATGCCTAACTATACCACATACAGGATGAAAGTGTAGCTGGACAAGTCAAAGGGCCCAACCCTGACAGAGCAGAAAGTATATGTAAATAAACTAATTGATTGCATGAAAGACACTAAGCACAGAGATGTGGAGCACTGCTACTACCATGATATAACTGAGCAACTGATATACTGACTGATCTGTCCCAGAGATTAGACTAAGGGCTGAATTACAGAGAAACTGTGCTTGATTTCTGGCAGGGGGCAAGATATGTCTCTCTTCTCCAACATGTCCATCCCAGCTCTGGGATTCAACCAGCCTCCTAGTCCATGTGTCTCAGAGGTTCTTTCCCGAAGTGTAAAGCAGCAGATATCATAATGTCCCTGTTAGAAATGTGAGAGTCTAAACCTCCACTTTTTCATACACCTTCATGGTGTGGTGCTTAACTAAGTGAAGGGATAACGTCACCTTTTGTCATTACTGTGGTTATTATTACATGTGAAACAGTGTGTGTACAGACACTGCAACATTCATGCAGTTTGAATAGATACTGCGCGTAACCAATGATGGCACTGACGTTTGTTCAAAATAAGTTGTAATTTTTCATTGATGTTTACATTTTTCATTCACCTTTGTAAGTCACTTATTTCATGAACTCAGTGTAACATTTCAAACCATGAGTGTTAGTTTCTAGTGGCCACATAGATTTCAGTTCCACCTCCCCCCCCCCCTCCCCCCCCCCCCCCTACCCCTACCCCTCCACCCCATCCCGCCTTCTTTAACTCCTTCCTCAGAGATGAACATATTATTGTCTTTTATGTTCAAATGTAATTATGG
>Ga0123355_10014616_pt1 | contig 12289 bp, 9 predicted proteins | sample TergutEmb28metaG_3_FD_89872 | JGI IMG/M metagenome (GOLD analysis project Ga0123355, IMG submission 89872) | Embiratermes neotenicus P1 segment gut microbial communities from Petit-Saut dam, French Guiana - Emb289 P1 | ecosystem: Host-associated > Arthropoda: Insects > Digestive system > Gut ...
CACGAAGTGGCGGGGTGGTGCTCTTTTATCTCGCCCCCAAAGACCACCCCGTCAGGCTTCGCCTGCCACCCCTCCAAGGAGGGGAATAAAGTCAAATGTCAGGAATTCCCTCGACAGCAAAACTATCAGCAACACCCTGTAAGTCTGGGATGTGTTCGTATTATTAATGATACAAATGTCTGCAATGTAACAACTCCGGGCGAGCTGTGTTCGAGCCGCAGCGAGTTAGCGAGCCCCGGGGTACAAAGGGGGCGCGTAGCGCAATTGAAACAAGCACGTCAGTGCGCAGTTCCGCTCGGCGGCGGGGTCGATCCTTTTTGGCCCCGTCAATAAGCTCCTTTGTGTATCTTTTGGTTACTTTTCTGTACAAGCAGAAAAGTGACCCGCCGGAGGCCGTTCCCTCCTGCGAAATCACCTTGCGCTCCCCCTTGGAAATCCACACTCCAGACGCACAGAGAGTCTCGGATTCGGAGAGATGGACTTTGAACCACTTGCGTGGTATAATCCGCGGTAGGACGTTCTTGTGCGCCCCAAAGTATAACTGTGGGGCGTATGATAAACTTATTCCCGGGAGGATGCATGTTGACTACGCTACTCATGAAACTCTTTATCAAAGACTACAAACAAACCGACACACCTGCTGTAAGAGAGAAATACGGCATACTCTCCGGGGCTTGCTGTATCGTTTTAAATGTGCTTTTATCTGCATTGAAGTTTGCGGTGGGTGCGCTGACCAACAGCGTTGCGATTACAGCTGACGCCTTTAACAATTTAACGGACTGCCTAACATCACTACTTACCATATTGGGCTTCCGTTGGTCTGCCAAGCCCGCAGATAAAGAACACCCCTTCGGACACGCACGAATTGAGTATCTTGTCAGCTTAGCAGTTGCCGGTATAATCCTCGTGACGGGTTATGAAGTTATGCGCGGTTCGATAAATATGATAATCAACCCCGAACCCGTAATTTTTACACCCGTGGCAGTAGCGGTACTTGTTTTTGGTATGGCCGTAAAGTTTTGGATGTTCCTATTTAATCGCAAACTAGGCAACGCAATAAATTCAAACACCTTGCTTGCTGTGGGCATTGATTCCCGAAATGACGTACTGATTACTGCTGCAACATTAGTTTCTTTGTTGTTTACGTTATTCTTGGACTTTGTAATTGACGGCTATGTCGGTGTGCTGATAGCATTGGTATTTTTGCATTCGGGTTATCAAGTTGCCAAAGAAGCACTCGACAGGATTATCGGCAATCCAACTGAAAAAGATGTAGCAGACGAAATAAGAAAAATTGTAAAAGGCTATGAGGGCATCTTGGGAGTGCATGATTTGGTGGTGCATAGTTATGGCCCGGGACGTGATATGGCGAGTCTGCATGTTGAAGTTCCTCTGGACATGTCTCTTGCGGTTTCGCATGACATTACTGAAAAAGCAGGGAGTGAAGTTTTTGAAAAATTAGGGGTTAAGTTGGTTGTGCACTTAGACCCCATTGATACAGCAGACGAAAGACTGCAAGGGATGATTGATTTAACGCGCAATCTTTTGCAAAAGAACTATCCGGATTTGCATGCCCATGAGTTTAGAATAAAAAACTCCATGCCGAAACCTATACTTGTATTTGACTTGGAAATTCCATATGAGCACAAGAAAGAAGCATTTGCATTGCGAGAGTCGATAGTCGATGGCATAAAAAAAGCAGCGCCAGAGTTTGGCTGCAATATAAATATCGAATACGGGTATGAGGATTAAACTATTTAAAGAAACAGTCTCTTTCGAGCAGGCAGGGTAGACCCTGCCTCTGTCCTGCCGGCTGAGATCTTCCGAGGTTGTGATGAGCTTGGAAATGAGCGCAGTCTTTCTCAGGCGCCTGAAAACACGAAATATTGGGTATGCGCGAAAACAAAAACGCAACATATGCGATTAGTATAACCTCTCGCTTGAGTTTTGATACAGCGTTTTATTTTTGTGTAAACATACTCACTGCCTTGACAATACGCCACAAACAAAAATAACTGAAATGTTTCACGTGAAACATCTTGAAAAATGATCATCATATGCTATAATAGCGATGCTGACAGATGAATGGGCATGATAGCGGTGCCAAATTCCGTGTTGTTGGCGTATCTGTGTGCGCAGACGCACAGGAAGGATTTTAGTTTGAAAGAATTCAAACTAAAACCAAGGCATGTGCGATTCGCTCCCCTTGCGGGAATCGCGAATGATGCACGAAATGACCATTCCTTTTTCATGGTTGTTTTTGCCTGACGCAATACGAAAGGAATGATCATTTATATGGGAAAAATAATAGCAGTCGCAAATCAAAAAGGTGGGGTCGGCAAGACAACGACCTGTGTTAATCTCTGCGCCGCATTAAAAGAAACAGGAGTGCGTGTGCTTTTGTGTGACATGGATCCGCAGGGAAATGCGACATCAGGCATGGGTCTAAACAAAAGCAAGAATACTTCAAGCATATATAACGTTTTAATTGAAGGAACAAGCATCTCTGATGTAATCGTGCAAACAAAATATGGTGATATTTTGCCATCAAATAAAATTCTCTCAGGTGCCGGCGTTGAACTGGTTTCGATGTCCGAGCGTGAATACATTCTCAAGAATGCACTGGATGAGATTCGCAATAACTATGATTACATTCTCATTGATTGTCCGCCATCTTTAGAGATGCTTACACTAAACTCCCTATGTGCCGCGGACACGGTTTTGATTCCTGTGCAGTGCGAATACTATGCGCTGGAAGGTCTTTCTGATTTGATGTCAACAATCAGGACGATTAAAAAGGCGCTAAACTCTGCACTGGATATAGAGGGCGTGCTGCTGACCATGTACGATTCCAGAACGAATTTTTCTGCACAAGTTGCAGCTGAAATAAAGAAATTTTTCAAACATAAGATATACACCATCTCAATCCCGCGTAATATAAGGATAGCCGAAGCGCCTAGCCACGGCACGCCGGTGATGGACTATGACCGCTCTTCTCGCGGTTCACAGGCATATCTTGACCTTGCCAAGGAATTTCTTAAGAGAAACGCATAGCAATCTACAACCTCTGACCGCTGAATTTTTTTGTAATTATTGAGGCAGAGGACGACGGTGGCGTTCGCCCCCTGGGACGATAACAAAAATAAGTGCCGAAAGGCAGGGGAGAAGGCGTGTTCAAGATTGCGCCCAGCACCCTTGAGAAAGGAAATAAAACTTTGAAAAAAAAGGGTTTAGGAAAGGAACTGGGTGCAATTTTAGGTAATGCTGCAATAGAACCCAATCCTAACGATTTTGAATATTTGCCGCTGCACAGAATTGAGCCAAGCCAAGAGCAGCCCAGAACAATCTTTGAGCAAGAGCAAATAGATGAGCTGGCAGACTCCATCCGCGAGCATGGCGTCTTGTCCCCACTCACTGTCCGCAGTGTGGATGATAGCTATTACCAGATTATTGCCGGAGAACGCAGATGGCGTGCAGCGCGTGCAGCCGGTCTTGTCGAGGTGCCGGCACGCATTGTTGTCGCTGATGACAAGCTCGCTCTGGAACTTGCTATGATTGAAAACTTGCAGCGAGAAGACTTGAGTCCTATTGAGGAAGCCCGAGGATACAAGGCGCTCATGGATGAATTCGGCATGACTCAAGAGCGCATCGCTCAGCGTGTCAGCAAGTCTCGCCCGGCAGTCGCCAATGCATTACGCCTGCTCTCACTCCCTGAGCCGCTGGCAAATCTTGTGTTGGCCGGTAAACTTCCCGCCGGAAGCGCCAGAGCATTGCTGGCTTTAAAAGATGAGGAAATGATGATTGCTGCGGCAACGCTTGCAATAGACGGCGAAATGAGCACCCGTGAAGTTGAGGCGCTTGTAAAAAAACTCAATCGTGAAAAGACTTCAAGCCCTAAAAAACACAAGACCAACGTTCCGGAAGTGGATTACTTGCTTGATGTCAGAGATCAGCTCACAAAGGCTCTGGGACGCCGCATCAATATTAAGCAGGGCAGAAAGAAGGGCAAAATCGAAATAGAGTACTATGATCTGGATGATTTTAACGTACTATTTGAAGCTTTGCTATCTCACACCCCAAGCGAAAGGAACGACAATACTCAATGATTGATATTAAACTTATTCGCGAAACCCCCGATAAGATAAAGAAACTCCTGGGTAACAAAGGCGCTGATTGCTCAGCAGATATTGATAGAATTATCGAACTTGATGCAATTCGGCGTGAAATAATCGCAGAAAGTGAGTCAAATAAGGCTGAGCAGAACAAGGTTTCAAAGCTCATCCCTCAACTCAAAAAAGAAGGCGGAGATACAACTGAGATTTTTGCCCAAATGAATGCGCTTAAGGCCACAATCAAAGAAGCTGAATCGACATTAAGAAGCGTCGAGGGTGAATTAGATGATCTTATGCTCGGTCTGCCCAATACTCCGGACGAAGACCTCACACCCGGCGGCAAAGAAAATAACGACCCGATCAGGTACCATGGAGACCCACACACCTTTGATTTTACACCAAAAAATCATGTTGATTTGTGTACCGACTTGGGACTTATTGATTATCCGCGCGGGGTTAAGCTTGCCGGGAGCGGTTTTTGGATTTATCAAGGTCTTGGGGCACGTTTGGAATGGGCGCTACTGAATTACTTTTTAGATACGCATTTAGCTGACGGATATGAACTGCTTCTTGTGCCGCATATATTAGAATATCAATGCGGACTGACGGCGGGGCAATTTCCGAAGTTTGCCGACGAAGTTTATAAGATTGCCAACCCTACCGATGATCGAGTACATTATTTGCTTCCCACTGCGGAAGCTGCACTGGTTTCGGTACACAGAGATGAAATTTTGACTGAGGCAGATTTGCCAAAAAAATATATTTCATATACGCCTTGTTTCAGAAGGGAAGCGGGCACATATGGTGCAGATGAGCGAGGAATGGTGCGTGGGCATCAGTTTAACAAGGTTGAAATGGTGCAATACACAACTCCGGAAGGGTCGGATGCTGCATTTGATGAGTTAGTTACAAAGGCAGAAGCGCTCGTTGCGGGTCTTGGTTTCCATTTCAGAACGGTAAAACTTGCTGCTGGTGACTGTTCTGCGGCAATGGCTCGGACTTATGATATTGAAATCCAGATTCCGTCTATGAATGGGTATAAAGAAGTTTCTTCTGTGTCAAATGCACGTTGTTATCAGGCAAGGCGCGGTGCAATGAGGTTCAGACGTGCCGATACCGGCAAGCCTGAGTTTTTGCATACGTTAAATGGTTCCGGTCTTGCAACGAGCCGCATTTTACCTGCTTTAGTTGAGCAAAACCAGCAAAAAGACGGCAGTGTGATTATACCTGAGGTGCTTCAAAAATATCTGGGCGGGCTTGAAGTTATCGTGTAGGGTGCGGTGTCCACATTGCACTGCTGTGAATCTGAGGAAATTTGGTTATGGAAGACTTGCCTATGCGGAAACGTATGCGCCTTGAAAGCCATGATTATTCAAGCGCAGGATATTACTTTGTGACAATATGCACCAAGGACAAAGGTGATATCTTGGGCACAATCGTAGGGGCGAACTGCGTTCGCCCGGATCTCTCCAAATATGGAGAACTCGTCGAAAAAGAAATTTCAACTTTGTCTGCAACTTATGATTTTGTCAGAGTTAACAAGTATGTTATTATGCCTAACCATATACATATGATCATCGTGCTAGATGATTGCCATGGCAACAGTGCCGGGCGAACGCAGTTCGCCCCTACAATATCCCGTGTCATCAAGCAGTTCAAAGGGGCTATTACAAAACAAATCGGCCAATCAATGTGGCAACGCTCGTTCCACGACCACATAATCCGCAGCAATGCTGACTATCAGCGCATTTGGCAGTATATAGATGAAAATCCAGAGCGGTGGACTGAAGATTGTTATTATTCAAAATGATTATTAACGTGCACATGCACCGACAAAATTGTAGCGGCGACTGACCTTGGTTGCGCACATACGGAACGGATGAGCAATAGATAAACTTTAATATGAGAAAGGATTTGAAAAACGTGCGTAAATTCATCGCTGAGTTTAAAGAATTTGCAATTAAAGGCAATATGCTGGATATGGCCGTCGGTATAATAATCGGCGGAGCTTTCACCGCGCTCGTAACTTCACTAGTCACTAACATTGCAACTCCGCTTATAGGGATACTTATCGGCATTGACTTGCATACCCTAGAAATAATTTTGCCGCGCCCATATGGCAATGCTCCGCCAAGTGTGCTCACAATTGGTGTCTTTCTAAACAACCTGATAAGCTTTGTGCTTGTCGCATTTACAGTATTTCTTTTCGTTAAAGCGCTCAACAGATTCCGAAAAAAGCACGAGGATGCGCCAGCCCCATCACCTGAACCAACGCGTGAGGAAATCCTGCTCGCCGAAATAAGAGATATTCTTAAGGAAAAGAAAAATTGAGTGATAACCATAGTATTCTATCCTCTATTATGGTAGACGGGGCAGAAAAGCTGGGGCTTTCGCTTCCTGAGGGCGCACTCTTGTCGTTTTGTGCATATTTTGAACTTTTGGAAAGCAAAGGCAGCAATGTGAACCTCACCACCGTTACCGGAGCATCAAACATCGCAACACTGCATTTTCTGGATTCGATTGCATTACTTAAAACCATAAATTTTAAGCACGCAAAGGTAATAGATATAGGCAGCGGCGCCGGTTTTCCTGGGGTGCCGTTGAAAATCGCTGAGCCAACTATTGATCTAACACTGCTTGACTCGTCAGGGAAACGCATTTCATTTCTTAATGAACTATGCGGCAAATTAGGTATAGAGGCATTATGCGTCAATGAAAGAGCAGAACAATTTGTGCAGCAGTCAGATAACCGCGAAAACTGGGATGTTGCCGTTTCACGTGCCGTAGCTCGGCTGAACGCACTTTCAGAGCTATGCCTTCCGTATGTTAGCGTTGGGGGATACTTTATTTCAATGAAAAGCAAAGATTCTGATGATGAGATAAATGAAGCATCCAGTGCATTTGAAGCGTTGGGCGCAAAACTCATAAGCAGCATAGATTATATGATTCCAGGAACCGAAATAACCCATAGAGCGGTGCTTATAAAGAAAATATCTGAAACCCCGGCTCAATATCCTAGGCGATATGCGCGTATACAAAAGTCGCCTTTGTAGCAAAAAGATCGCTAGAAGCCTCAGGGTCATTGTGCCACAACAACTTATGTGAACTGTTTCACGTGAAACATCCCCCGGTAGGTATTGCCGGGGCAACGCTACGTTTGTAATTTCGAACATACTTCATTTTTGTCATAGCACCAGCAAGGAGTAGGCAAAATGCTATCAATAACAAAATCACTACTGGAAGAACCTGAAATAAAACGCCTGATAGGCGGTATCGCAGCAGGAACATGCCCTGCTGTCATTTCGGGTTTGTCGGAGATTCATCGTGCCCATGTCATAGCAGCAATAAGGTCAGCAACAATGCGACCCGTTGCAGTCGTCTGTTCTGCCGAAGACGAAGCAGGAAGGCTCGCGCAAGACATATCCGCGTTGACTATGGAGCAATCGGTCGCCCTCAACATGAGAGAGTTTACTTTCTACAATGCAGAAGTAGTCTCACGTCAAATCGAGCAGCGCAGAATTTCTGTTTTAACATCGCTGATTGAGAAAAAAGCTCCGGTTGTTGTTATGTCTATCAGCGGTGCGCTTCAAAGAACGCTTGCGCCAGAACAGCTTTTAGACATTTCTGCAACTATTAAACTGGCCGGCACTTACGATTTAAGCGCACTTGCCGAGACGCTGATTCTTTGCGGATACAGCCGAAGTGAACAGGTCGAAGGCTCCGGCCAGTTTGCACTTCGAGGCGGCATTCTGGACTTCTTCTCACCGGCACATGATGACCCTGTCCGATGTGAGTTTTTTGGGGATGAAATCGACTCTATGGGTCACTTTGATGTATCAAACCAGCGCCGAACCGAGCAGCTCAGTGAAGCGCGTATAACTCCGGTTGCCGAAGCGCTTCCTTCTTTATACAACGGCGCATTCGGAAAGGGCGCAAAAGGGCTAGCTGATGAATTAGAGCAACATGTCAAGCAACTTGAAAAACGACGTCAGACCAACGCCACGCTGCTGGCAAACCTGTCCTCCGATATAGAAAAACTTAGAAATGATCGCAGTTTCCCTGCTGCTGACCGATATCTGGAAGTAATTTCACCGATGGCCACAGCGTTAGACTATTTGCAAGAAGATACAATTCTCATTATCTGTGAGCCAACGCGTGTCAAAGAACGCGCCGAAGGTTTTACTAAGCTTCTGGCAGAAGAGTGCCTGTCTTTGCTTGAATCAGGTGTTCTTGAGAGTAGCCTTGTCCGATTCTCAGAGGATTGGGATGGATTTTTGTTCAAGGTCGAAAAATTCCCTATGATTATGACAGATAGTTTTTCAAGCGCTACATATCCGGTCACACCAAAAGCATCATGCAGCATTGATGCTAAACGACTTCCATCGTATGGCGGCAGTCTTGAAACTGCGGCAACAGATGTCGTTCATTACATGAAATCGGAATACAGGACTGTAATTCTCTGCCATGACCAGCGGAGAGCAAGCCGACTGCGTGAATATCTTGCAGAGCGTGAAATAAACACATCATTAGACTACTCATTGCAGACGCTACCGGATTATGGAACTTGCATGGTTACAATCGGTGATTTGTCAGCGGGAATGGAATATCCCGGAATCAAACTTGCCATAATAACCGAAGGTCAAATCATAGCGCAAGCCTCACCCAAGCGAACCAGAAAAACAAAATACAAATCGAATAGAGAGCAACTGCAAAGCTTTACCGACTTGGCTCCCGGTGACCTTGTTGTACATGACCAGCATGGCATAGGTCGGTTTGCAGGCTTTCATAAACTGGTTGTAGACGGAATAGAAAAGGAATATATAAAAATTTCATATGCAGGAACAGACAGCCTGTATGTTCCTGCCACACAGCTTGACATGGTGGCCAAATACATAGGCGGGGCAACTGAAGCAGTCGATCCCGAAGAGGGCGGAAGAGGTATAGTTAAGCTATCTAAGCTTGGAGGCGCTGATTGGTCTAAAGCAAAGACTAAGGCGAAAAAGGCTGCAAAGGAGATGGCAAAGGAACTGATTAAGCTATACGCTGCCCGCCAGCGTGTAGTTGGACATGCATTTCCTAAGGACACGGTTTGGCAATCAGAGTTTGAAGACAAATTTGGATATCAGGAAACAGATGACCAACTAAAATGCATCCAGGAAATCAAAGAGGATATGGAGAAGACAACGCCTATGGATAGGCTGCTTTGTGGTGATGTTGGTTATGGTAAAACTGAAGTTGCACTCAGGGCAGTTATGAAATGCGTACTCGGCGGTTATCAAGCGGCAATACTGGTTCCAACAACAGTCCTTGCCCAGCAGCACTATGTTACGTCAATGCGAAGATTTGCGGGATACCCTGTCAATATTGAGGTGCTGAGCCGCTTCCGCAGTCCTGCCCAAATAAAAAGAGCCTTGCGCGACCTGGAAAATGGTGGAGTTGACTTTGTAATAGGCACGCACAGGCTCATACAAAAGGATATCCGCTTTAAAAAGCTCGGACTTCTTGTTGTTGACGAAGAGCAACGCTTTGGGGTTTCGCACAAAGAGCGGTTGAAAGATTTGGCAAAACAGGTCGATGTACTTACCTTATCTGCAACGCCAATACCGCGCACCTTAAATATGGCGCTATCCGGCATTCGCGATATGTCCACAATCGAAGAGCCGCCTCAGAGCAGACGGCCTGTTCAAACCTATGTAATCGAACACGATTGGAGCATTTTGGTCGATGCAATAAGGCGTGAAATCTCTCGCGGTGGTCAGGTATATTATCTTCACAACCGCATTGAAAACATTGAGCGTGTTACCGCACAATTGTTGGAGATGCTGCCCGGAGTGAGTATTGCCGTCGCCCATGGCAGAATGGATGAAGACAGTCTCAGTGATGTCATGGAAAAAATGACCACGGGCGAAACCCAAGTGCTGGTATGCACAACCATAATTGAATCGGGCATAGATATACCTAATGTAAACACCCTCATAGTTGAAGATGCGGATAAACTGGGGCTCGCACAGCTCCACCAAATACGAGGCAGAGTAGGGCGTTCTCCTCGGCGTGCATATGCATATCTTACTTTTCGTCGAGGGAAAGCATTGTCTGAAACCGCGGAAAAGCGCCTCACCGCAATCAGAGAGTTTGCCGAGTTCAATTCAGGCTTTAAAATTGCAATGCGTGACTTAGAAATAAGAGGTGCAGGAAGCCTGCTTGGTGCAGAACAATCCGGCCACATGATCAGTGTAGGTTATGATATGTATCTCAAGCTGCTGGAAGAGGCTGTATTAGAGGAAAAGGGCGAAAAGCAGCACAAGAAAGCAGAATGTCCGGCAGATTTGAATGTTTCAGCGGGTATTCCGGAAAAATATATTCCGTCCGGTAAGCAGAGAATGGATATTTACCGTCGCATTGCACTCATAAGAACTGAGGAAGATTGCGAAGAAATGATTGCAGAGCTCATCGATCGTTATGGAGACCCGCCGTCGCAAGTCATTGCCCTTACTTCAATAGCTATGCTCAGAAGTGAGGCCTCGCTCGTTGGTGTCACAGAAATATCACAAAAGGATGGATGGATTAGGCTCAAGCTTGCAGATTTTAATATGGACAGCATATCAAAGCTCTATACTTTGCCTGAGTATAGCGGTCGGATTAAGGTCATTGCGGGAACTGAGCCAGCAATTGCCGTAAAAATAAAGGCATCTGTTGTAGATGAAGCTGTCCGGTTTGTACGCGCATATGCATTTGCATCAAATCCAGCTTAAAGGAATTGAGGAAAGTTACTATGTCACTTAAGAAATTATTTTTATTATTGTGCTTATCATTGCTGATTGTATCAATCACCGGATGCAATAATGGGTCTACAGAAGAGCGTTTAGACACAGAGCCGCTGCCTGCAATCGTAACAGAACCTGCTGAGGGGTCTAGCAGCCCGGTGCAGCAGGAGAATCACAATCATGTTCATGGCGTTGATTTTGATGCCGCTTTCGCTGCATTTGATCCAGACACAGTTATGTTTACAGCAGGTGGGGTTGCAGTGACCTGGGACGAATTGTTCTTCTTGATTCATGGAAATATAAGAACACTTATTTCGGGATTAGGGTATCTTCCAGATTTGATGGGGGTCTTGCCTGACGGGTACATCTATGCAGAAGCAATAATGGAATTTGCAATCGAAAGTTCATTGATGTTCAGAACATATGAATATGGTGCTGAGCAGTTAGGGTTTACAATGAGTGAAGAAGAATTGCTTATGCTTGAACTCGAAATTCAAAGCATGATTGGGGCTGCGGGTGGCGAGGAAAATCTGGTGGAAATGCTTTGGAATGTGAGCGGGATTCAGGACATTACGCTACTGAGAAGGTTGCTTTTTCTTGAACATCTGCCAGGTGCAATCTTTGATTATCTTTTTGGAGCGCATGGTGAAAAAATCACAGACGCAGATGCCGCTTTGCATTTTGCAGAAGACAATTATTTCATGGCAAAGCATATACTCCGTATGAGCACAGAGGATGACGGCGATACGCCTAGAGTAGAATTAGAATACGTTCTTCAGCAGTTGCAAGCTTATGAAGGTGATGATTTTGAGGCGTTTTTCGACGCGCTGATGTTAGAGCATAGTGAGGATCATGGAGGGTTGGCTGCTTACCCTGATGGTTATTTGTTTCAGGAGGGAAACATGGAAGAATCATTTTTTGATGCAGCAAGGGCTCTTGAGTATGGTCAAATCAGTGATATTGTCGAAACCCTGTCTGGCTATCATATAATACTGAGAATTCCAATTAACTATGATGTTGCCCCCATAACTTCTGCCTTTTTGGGGGATTCTAGTTCTTTGAGGATGATTGCAGCATTTGAAAAATTTGATGCTTTGGCAGCACAATGGAATAGCGCATTGACTCCTGTGTTCACCGAAGCGTTTGAGACTATAAATTTGGTTGAGATGTTTACTTGGCACGGACATTGATGCATATTGGGGGCGTTTGCTAATGATTTTCAACAAAAAACTCGTCCCTCGTCATGCTGCGCGCCAGTCGCAGAATCCATGATGCCAGCCCCTTGACGACCTGCGCTCTGGAGTGCTGGGGTGTTACTAATGATTTTCAGGGATGCTCTAAGCTTCCTGTGAAGATTCCCCTCCTTGGAGGGGTGCCACGAAGTGGCGGGGTGGTGCTCTTTTATCTCGCCCC